>WNGA01004119.1_pt1 | contig 39375 bp, 40 predicted proteins | sample 5400061 | NCBI WGS metagenome assembly WNGA01 (sample SAMN13153366, study PRJNA577476) | soil metagenome | isolation source: 100 cm soil or saprolite under grassland replicate 2 | place: USA:California | collected 2016-06-15
CTACCGGATGGAGATCACGGGGCCGGCTGCAGACACGCTCGGGCCGCAGATCGGCCCCGAGATCAGCGCCGACTTCCCCCAGACGCTCGCTGCGCTCGTCGAGCGGGCCGAGGGTTGATGCCGCTCCACCCGAACGACAGCCCCGGATTCCTGCTCTGGCATGCCACGCTGCGCTGGCAGCGTGGCATCGCCCAGGCGCTGGCGCCGCTCGATCTCACCCACGTCCAGTTCGTGTTGCTCGCCTGCACCTGGTGGCTGAACGAGCAGGGCGAGCGTCCAAGTCAGATCGCGCTCGCGGCTCAGGCAGGCACCGATATCAAGATGACCTCACAGGTGCTGCGCAGCCTCGAGCGGAAGAGCCTGATCGAGCGGGAGGTCGACGCGGCCGATACTCGCGCACGCCGCGTGCGCGTGACCAAGCGAGGGGCACGGCTTGCGCCGCGAGCGATCACGATCGTCGAGGAGGTCGACTCCCACTTCTTCGCCGACGTCCCGAAAGGCGAGGCCCTGCGCTTCTTTCGCCGCCTGGTGCAACTACCGGATGCCGGTGCTAGCCCCGTAACTCCAGATCGGGGCGGGTAGATATCTTCGGGTTCAACTACGGCTGAAGGGAGAAGACATGCCAGGAAAGCTCGTCCACTTCGAGGTGCCGGCGGACGACACACGCCGGGCACTCGCCTTCTACGGGCAACTCCTCGGGTGGTCGTTTCGGGACATGGAGGGGCCGATCGAGTACCACATGACCCAGCTGTCCGAGGACATGGCCGGCGCTATTCACCGCGCAGACCAGGGCGGCGGTATCCCCGGGATCTTCGTCTACTTCGACGTCGACGACATCACAGAGAGCGCGCAACGTGTGCGTGAACTCGGCGGCAAGGCCGAAGAGCCGGGACCTGTGCCGCGGATGGGCTGGTACGCGAAGTGCACTGACACGGAAGGCAACCACTTCGGCCTCTGGCAAAGCGACCCATCCGCGCCGGCAGGCAACGCGGCTTCGCCGTAGCGATAACTGCCGACGCCCTCTTCCCGAGTCCGGACCGGAGACCGGCTGGAGAGAGCTATGAAGCGGGGTCAGGCTTGATGATCCCGAACGTGGCGCCTTGCGGATCGCGGAGGACGCCGATGCGCCCCGCCCGTCGTCACCATCCGCAGTTCGAGCGTGCGCAATGTCTGCAGCTCCGCTCGGCGGCGAGGGGAATCCGGGTGCGTTCGGCGTTTCGATCTTGCGTGATGGAACGGGAGCGGCCTGGCCGGGCCCTGCGTGCAACAGGTCGGCGATCAGCAGCGAGGCGGGCGATCCCGCCTAGCAGCGCCGCGAGTACTGCTGCCAGGCGGCTCGCTCGCGGCCGTTGCGCAACAGCTCTCGTTCCGGCCCTCAGCCCCGCTCTCGCCGCCGGGCTTCCTTTCGCGGAGAGCCTGCTGATTCGCTGCCGGGTCACGAGCAACAGCGTCGCGTCAACACGCGAGGCGTGCATCGCCGCCAGCGGCACTCGTTCGCTGGTGGTGCCTGCAGTAGTCGCTTCCTGCTGGCTGCAGGCGCAGGCGCGTCTAGCCGTTGCTCCGCGATCGAGCTGCCGTCGCGTACGGCTCAACGGTCGGCCTCACGGTTCGCTGGACCCCTGCGGCTGCGTATGCATCTTCCTCGTCGAGGGTCTCGTGCTCGAGCAACGCGCTCGCAAGCGAATCGAGCTTGTCCCGATTCTCCCGGAGCAACGCAACGACCTCCTTGTGTGACTCCTCGACGATGCGCCGCACCTCCTCGTCGACGAGCTGCTGTGTCTGCGGCGAGACCTCGGCGGTCCCAGGCAAGAGTGGACCCGCGCCGTCGCGCGGGATCACCGCAACCGGGCCGATTGCGGGGCTCATGCCCCAGCGGCCGACCATCTGGCGGGCAATCTCGGTGAGCTGCTGGATGTCGGACTCCGCACCGGAGCTCGTTTCGCCGAACACGATTTCCTCGGCGGCGCGCCCACCGAGTGCGACGTTGATCCGCGCCCGGATCTCGGGCTCGAGGTAGTTGAAGCGATCGCTCTCGGGCGCCGCGAACGTAACGCCGAGCGCCAGACCCCGGGGAATGATCGAGATCTTGCGCACCGGATCGGCGCCTTCGGTGAGCATGCCGACGATCGCGTGGCCGCCCTCGTGATACGCCGTCCGGCGCCGGTCCTCCACGGTCATCATCACCTGTCGCTCCGCGCCGAGCACGATCCGCTCGAGCGCGTCGGTGAAGTCGGATTCGTCGACGACATCGTGGTTCCGTCGGGCGGCCAGCAGTGCAGCCTCGTTGACGAGGTTCGCGAGATCCGCCCCGACCATGCCCGGCGTCGTCGCAGCGATCCTGCTCAGGTCGACGTCGGGCCCGAGCGGCACGCCCCGGGTGTGCACTTTGAGGATGGCCTCGCGCCCGGCACGGTCGGGCGGTTGCACTGCCACCCTGCGGTCGAAACGGCCGGGACGAAGGAGGGCCTGGTCGAGGACGTCGGGCCGGTTGGTCGCGCCGATCACGATCACGCTGGTCGAGGAGTCGAAGCCGTCCATCTCGGTCAGGATCTGGTTCAGGGTCTGCTCGCGTTCGTCGTTGCCGCCGCTGAAGCCGGCGACACCGGAGGTGCGTGAGCGGCCGATCGCATCGAGCTCGTCGATGAACACGATCGCCGGGGCGGCCTCCTTGGCCTGCGTGAAGAGATCGCGCACGCGTGAGGCGCCGACGCCGACGATCGCCTCGACAAACTCGGAGGCCGCCATCGAGAAGAACGGGACATCCGCCTCGCCCGCGACCGCCCGCGCAAGCAGCGTCTTGCCCGTGCCCGGCAGGCCCGAGAGCAGCACGCCGTGCGGTATCCGACCGCCGAGCTTTCGGTACTTCTCGGGGTGGCGCAGGAAGTCGACGACCTCGGTCAGCTCCGCCTTCGCCTCGTCGATCCCCGCGACATCAGCGAACGTGACCCGGTCGCCGGACGGCTGGTACCTGCGTGCGCGCGAGCGGCCGAACGCTCCGAGAACGTTCTGAACGTTTCCCGCACGCCGCATCAGCCAGAACAGCAGTCCGAGTAGGAGGATCGTAGGTCCGAACCCGAGCAAAAGGTTCTGCCACCACGGGGCTCCCGTGTCCAACGGTTGCGCGTTCACGACCACGCCCTTCCGCTGGAGCAGCGCCGACAGGGCATTGTTGTCGGCAAACGCGGGAATCTCGGTCCGGAACCGCGTCGTCGGCTTCGACGTTGAGTACCGCAGCTCCTGGGTGAACGTGCCCTGGATCGCGGTCCCCTTCGAAGTGATCTCCTTCACGTGACCCGCGCTCACTTGCTGGAGGAAGAACGGGCTGTACGGAACGCGGACGCGGGACGGCGGCTGGGTGGCCCGCGAGCCGAGGTAGAAGTTGAGCGCCAGAAGCGCAAGCGCGAAGAGGATCCAGCGCCGGCTCAGGCGGAAGCGGGGCCTCTGCGGCGGCGTCGGCGACGATCCGCGCGGCGCCGGCGGTGCGCTCTTGTCCTTGCGCTCGTCCGCGCTCGTTTCGGTCACCGCGGGCTCAAGAGCTGCACTAGCCATTAAGACTAGCGTTGCTCAGCAAGCGGACATCAAAGTCCCAGTCGGACATGACCGAGGAGGGCGTACGGCACATCTTCCTGGAGGTGGCGCCGACGACGGTCCTCCGTCCGTTTTAGATTCTCGATGGGCCGACCCTCCCGCCCGCGCCCGGGGCGATGTTCCAGCGGGGCCGCCTCGACCACTTTGCGTTCTGGGCCCGGTTCCGAGGAGGCGTTTCGTGAGATCCGCCAGCGCCTCGAGTCGGAAGCTGCGGCCGACGGAGACGTCACCGACATGAAGACAATGTGGATTATGGGCGCGCGATTTGCCGTCGATTGCGACCGGTTCACCGCTGTGCTCCATAGGCTCCATCCACGAGCGCTGGTACGCGCGCTGATTTAAGGGTCGTGTAAGGCCTTCCTTCCTATTCTCGCCGCGTTCATGCAGGCGAGAAAAGGGGGCCCTTCGTGGTGAGCATGAGGTATATCGCGCCCGCTATTTGCGCGCTGCTTGCACTTGCGGCGCCTGCACTCGGCTCGGGTTCGGCCTCGAGCTCGCTCCGTGACGGCGCGCCTCCGTTGCGGCTTGCTGCTGCAACGACGCAGCAGTCGCTTGCAACCCCAGAAACGGGCAGCTGGGCGGCGACGGCGAGCATGTCGACCGCGCGCGCAAGCTTGACCGCGACGCGGCTCAGTAACGGGCGCGTCCTCGTGGTCGGTGGAGAATATGACTCCGCTAATCCCTCCACTGCCGAGCTGTACGACCCGCCCACCAGCACCTGGATTCCGGCCGGCACACTGAGCCAGTGGCGCGCTCTGCACGTCGCCGTGCGTCTCGCCGACGGGCGTGTGCTCGTCGCCGGCGGCCAGTACAGCACGAGCGCGGAGCTGTACGACCCGGCGACGAACAGTTGGACGCCGACCGGGAGCATGAACGTCGGTCGGATCTCCTTCACCGGGACGCTGCTCCCCGACGGGCGCGTCCTCGTCGTCGGCGGGAACTCCCTCAATGGTCTGCAAGCGAGCGCCGAGCTGTACGACCCGACGACCGGCGGCTGGACGCTGACGGGCAGCCTACGGACCCCCCGGCGGGACCACACCGCCACGCTGCTGGCGAACGGCACCGTCCTGGTCGCGGGCGGCGCCAACTCGACCGGCTGGCCGCGAAACGCAGAGCTGTACGAACCCAGCACGGGACGTTGGAGGCGCGCAGGGACGATGACAACCGGCCGTGAGGGCGCGACCGCGACCTTGCTCGGCAACGGCCGCGTGCTGCTCGCCGGCGGCCGCAACCCGAGCGCGCTCGCCTCCGCCGAGCTCTACGACCCGACCTCGGGCAGCTGGAGCGCGACCGGCAGCATGAACGCCCCCCGCGGCGGTGCCGCCGCTGCGCTCCTGCAAGACGGACGTGTGCTCGTCGCCGGCGGCGACACCGGAGACGTCTACTCACCCGCCACCGGCACCTGGACGGCGACCGGGCCGATGGTCTACCCCTACGCCTCCGCCGCCGCCGCCCTGCTTCCCAACGGGCAGGTCCTCTACGTCGGCGGCCGCCGAGTCAAGTACTGCGGCCAGTACTCCTGCGACGAGCCCTTGGCCGACGCCGAGCTGTACACCCCCTAAAGCGCTCACACCGTCGTCTACTCAGCCGAGGTCGCGCCGCCAGACGCGCGGGACGCGGCCGTAGTCGACGTCGGACGCGCCGAGCCAGCGCGCGAGCTCTTGGATCGCCTTCGCGATCGCCGCACCCGCGTCCTCGGTTGTGCCCTCTTCCGCGTAGACCTGCCTCACGCGGAGCACGCTCGCCTTGCGATCGAACAGCGGGTCGATGCGCCCCACGAGCCGGTCGCGGTGCAGGATCGGCAGCACGAAGTAGCCGAACTCGCGCTTCGCCGCAGGCACATAGATCTCGAGCTTGTAGCGAAAGGACCACAGCTCCCGCGCGCGTGTGCGGTCGTACACGAGCGGGTCGAACGGAGAGAGCAGGGTCGTACGCCCGCGGAATGGCCGCGCCGGCTCGACGAGGTCGCGGTGCACGTACCAGGTACCGCGCACGCCGTCGATCGCGTGCGCGACGAGGATGCCGTCGCGGACGAGGCGCGCGAACGCTTCCTCGAGCGCCAGCCCCCGCCCCCGCAGCGTCGGCACGCGCTTGACGCCCGCCTCCGTCATCGGGCCGAGTTGGCGAAAGCGTTGCTCGAGGTGCGCGAGCGCGGCGTCCTGACGCGAGAGCCGCGGCGCGGGCGGGACGATTCGCTCCGCCAGATCCCAGACGCGCTCCTGGCCCCGGCGCGCCGCGACCAGCACCTTGCCCTGCGCCCACAGGAACTCGAGCAGCTGCGACACGTTCTTGCCGTGCGTCCAGCCGGTTGACTCCCACGGCCGGACGGAACGGTCCTCGAGCTCGCTCTGCGGAGTCGGGCCGTCCCGCGTGAGCTTCGCCAGGATGTAACGCTCGAATGCCTGGTTGTCGCGGAGCCACGAGGCGATGCCGTCGTAGCGGCCCGGGAAGCCTCTGCCGGCGGCGGCGACGAGCGGCCAGTCCTCGACGGGGTAGAGGAAGGCGCGCCACGTGAACAACGCCCGTTCCTCCCAGAGCAGCCGGTCGAGCTCGCGCACGGCGTACCGTCCGAGCCGGCTCCAGAGGACGAGCAGCTCGGACCGCGCCACCGCGCTCGTCGGATCGAGCTGAAGCGCGCCCGTCTTGCGCACGGCGTCGAGGACGCTCTTCGGACGCGGCGTGTCGAGCCGTGTTGCCCGCACGGCGATCCGCCGCGCCGCGTCTAGGGACAGCTTCTGCACGGCGCTATCTCTCACGGCGGGGTGCTATTCCTCGCTTCAGTACAGTCCAGAGCTCCGTCGCATGACCTCGAGAAGGAAATCATGAGCGTTCCACGTGAGGGTGGCTGCGCTTGCGGTGCGGTTCGCTACCGGCTTACGTCAGATCCGCTCTTCACGCACTGCTGTCACTGCCTGAACTGCCAGCGGCAAACCGGAAGCGCGTTCGTCATCAATCTGCTCATCGAGGCCGACCGTGTAGAGCTCCTCGCAGGGACCCCGGAGCCGGTCGACGTGCCTCGCGACGACGGAAGCATGCAGCGGATCTTCCGTTGTCCAACCTGCCAGGTGGCGGTCTTCAGCCAGTACGGACACGCAGGGGTGCGGTTCGTCCGCGGCGGTACGCTCGACCAGCCCTCGAGCGTCGCGCCCGACGTTCACATCTTCACCCGGTCGAAGCTGCCCTGGATCACGCTCCCGGACTCGGTGCCGGCGTTCGAGGTGTACTACGACTTGAAAGCCCTCTGGCCGGCCGCCAGTCTCGAACGGCTCGAGGCGGTCATGGCCCCGGCGAGCTCCGGCGCCTGAGGCCGCGGAGGTCGCGACCTCCGGAACGCTTCTTCGGCGCATGATGTGGACCTGGCGCGCGATGATCGTGTCATGTCCAACCTCGACGAGCTCGCCCCCGGGCTCTGGCGGTTCACGGCCACCCGGAACGGCCTCCCTCCGACTATGACGGCGTACGCGCTGCGCGAGGGCGAGGACACGATCCTGGTCGACCCGCTCGTCGCCGGCGAGACCGAGCCGCTGCTGGCTGCGCTCGACGAGATCGTGCGCGGACGCGTGCGCATCCTCGTCACCACCCCCTTCCACGTGCGCGGCTCCGGGCTTCTGTGGCGGCGCTGGCGCGACCGGCACGAGGTCACGATCTTCGGGCACGAGCACTGCGCCACGCGGCTCGACGATCGCTCAGCCTTCCGGCCGCTGCGCGGCGGCGAGACGCTCGACGGCGGCGTGCGCGCGCACCCGATCGGGCGGCCGCGGCGCGCCGAGATCCCGTTCGAGCTGCCGTCGCACCGCGCCCTGGCCTTCGGCGACACCGTGCTCGAAATCGACGGCGAGCTGCGCGTATGGCCGAGGCACCGCGACATCGAGCGTCGCCGCACCTGGTACGAGCAGCGCTTCCTGCCCACGCTGGACGCGCTGACGGGGCTCGACGTCGAGCGGGTGCTCGTCACGCACGGCGAGCCGGTGCTGCGCGACGGCGCCCGCGCGCTGGCGGCGAGCCTGGCGAAGCCGCCGTGGAGCAGGTCGTCGCTGTATTGATCACGGCCGCGGGCCTCACCTGCTGAAGCACGCCTCGTTTACACCGGGGCCGTTTCAGGGAGTTTCGCCAGGTCGAGCGCTTGCTTGATCGTGAGCTTGCGCCCCACCTCGGTGGCCTGGGTGACATCGTCGGCCGAGAGTGCCGCTCTTGCCTGGTCGACGAACTCGCGCCCCGGCGTCTCGTCTGAGTAGACGTTGACGATGCCCTCCTGGTGGGCGTAGACCTCCGCCGCGGCGGCGATCTGTACGGCCCGCTCCGGCCTGTGCTCGACTGCCTCGGTGGCCGCGAGCCCGATCAGCGAGAGCCCGACTCCACGGACGCTCGCGACGTCAGTGTAGGCCTGGACCGAGTCGAGGAAGTACAGGCGTGCGAGCGCGGGGTCTTCGTGCCGGAGGTGCGTCCAGGCCATCTCGGAGAGGATCCGGGCTTCCTCGGCACGGTCGCCGATCGCTTCGAACGCGGCGAGTGACTGCCGGTAGAGGTCGAGGGCGCCCGCCAGGTCACCGCGAATGGATGCCAGTTGGGCGAGGCCGCCGAGAGACAGGCCGGCTCCTTCCTCGTCGCCGATCCGCTGCTGGATCTCGAGCGCCTGCGAGTACCGCGTCTGGGCGGTGTCGAGGTCGCCCGCGACGGTGTTGAGAATGCCGTCGACGGTCGAGGCGAATCCCTCGCCCCAGGTGAAGCCGAGGGCGCGACTTCTCTCGATGCTCTCGCTCGTCCCGCTGAGTCCTGCTTCGAGATCGAAGCCGATCAGTCCGAGACCCTGGCAGAACGCAACGATGGAGAGCTCGCGATCGCCTTCGCACTCTGCGGCGATGCGATACGCCTCGGCCCACTCGTCGTTTGCCCGTTCGAACTGGCCCAGCGTCCACGACGCCAGTCCCGCCGTGAGCAGCGCGCCCGCCCGCCCCAGGGTGGGAGAGCCATCCGGGTCGGCGTCGAGGAAGGATGCAGCGTACTCCCGGGCGGTGAGGTTCTTGCCGCGGATGTGCCAATAGAGATACAGGTCGCCAGACAGCTGCTGGCCCGCTTTGGACGCAGCTGCGTCACCGTCGCGCACCGTCGCCAGCAGCGTGTCGAGCGCGGCCTGGAGGTTCCCCTCCTCGGCGATGCCGCGCTCGAGGGATCCGATCTGATCGGTGCCCTCGATGCCGTCGCGGATCTGGTGGGCGAGCTCCGCATACCGGCGGGCGTGCTTCAGCGCGACCTCGCGCGTCTCGCCCGCGGCCTCGAGCCGTTCGCGAGCGTACTCTCCGATCGTCTGGAGCATCCGAAGCCGGTCACCCTGGCCGTCCGTCTGGACGAGAGCCTTGTCGACGAGCGACTCCAGCTCGTCGAGGATGGTCTCGCCGGGGTCGGCGCAGACGGCCTCGAGATCGGAGAGGGTGCACCCTCCCGCGAAGACGGCCATGCGCCGGAACAGGCGCTGCTCCGACTCTGAGAGCAGCGAGTGGCTCCAGTCGATCGTCGCGCGCAGCGTCTGCTGCCGCTCGGGAATGTCGCGAGGGCCGGATGTGAGCACCTGCAGGGCGTGGTCGAGCCGCTCGAGCAGCGCCTCCGGGGACAGGAGTCTCAGCCGGGCGGCAGCGAGCTCGAGCGCAAGCGGCAGGCCGTCCAGACGCCGACAGACGGCCGCGACCACTCCGGCGTTCTCGGGCATCAGCTCGAACGAGCCCCTCGCCTTCCTGCCGCGCTCGACGAACAGGGCGACAGCCGGATACGCCATGAGCGACTCGGTCGAGTCTGTGTCCGAAGGAGGAGGGAGCTCGAGCGGGGCGAGCGGGTACTCCCGTTCGGCGGCGATCCTGAGCGGTGTCCTGCTGGTGGTCACGATCCGCAGCCCCGGACAACTCTCAGCAAGCCCGGCGACCTCTGAAGCGGCCGACACGACCTGCTCCAGGTTGTCCAGGAGCAGGAGCGCCTTCTTGTCACCGATCAGGGCGGCGACGCCGTCGCCGAGCGTCCGTCCCTCGGCCTCCTTCACGTCCAGCGCGTCCGCAAGAGCGGGGAGGAAGTCCGCGGGCTCGGTGACGTCGGCCAACGCGACGAACGCGACGCCGTCCAGGAACTCGGGCGCGAGCAGCCGGCCGAGCTCGATCACGATGCGGGTCTTTCCGACACCGCCGGGACCGGTGATCGTGACGACCCGATGTTCCCGCGCCAGCTCGACGAGCGAGGCCAGCTCGGCGGGCCGGCCGACCAGTGCCGCGGGCGGGTCGGGCAGGTTGCTCGGCAGGCTGGCGAACTGCTCGCCCTTGCCCTCGAGCGCCCCCGGATCCGGCACGACGACGCCGTCGGCCGCCACTGCGTAGAGGTCGAACGGGCGCCCGACGTGCTTAAGCCTGAACCGCCCCAGGCGGACGATGCCGACGTCGCTCCGGTTCTTGATCTGGTCGTACGCGGAGTCGGACAACATCACCCCGCCGGGTACGGCGAAGGACTCGATCCGGGCGGCGATGTTCACCGCGTCGCCCGTGAGCCGCTCGGGATCGACGACCACCTCGCCCACGTGGACGCCGATACGAACCGGAACGTCCTCCGTTGCGAGCTCCCGCTGGATCTCGACTGCGGCGAGGACCGCAGCCAGCGCGCTCGGGAACATGCTCATGCTGCCGTCCCCGAGCCGCTGGACGATCGTCCCGCCGAAGGCGTCGTGGTGGCCCTCGAGCGCACTCATGTACCGGTCGCGCTTGTCGAGTCCCAGGCGCTCGTCCGCCTGCATCAAGGCCGTGTACCCGACCATGTCGGTGAACATCACCGCGACGAGCCGACGATTGAGCCGCTCATTCACGGCTCCTCCTTCAGCCTGCCTGGAGGGGACGGGAGCTCGGCATTACGATGACCATATCGCGGTCGGCGCCGCGCGCTCGGTGACGGTCAGCCGATGCGTGAGGGCGGTCGCAGGTTTTCCTTCGAGAAGGCGTCTGAATGAAGCCCGCGCCGGTATATCTCTACGCGCAGCAGCTCCTCGAGCCGAACATTGCAGAGATGTACTTCCTTGCCGAAATGATCAAGGAGCGCAAACTGGCTTGCCTTGTTGGGCGCCTCGAAAGAAACCGTACCGTGACCGAAGGTAGCGGCAAAGCGGTCCGCGAACTGGCGGTTCAGATTTTCCTGGGCGTCGAACAGTCCGACGCCCTGCGCGCTCTCGCGAGCCTCGACAACTAATTGCTTCGCCCCTGCGTCGAGCCAGCGCTGCCCTTGTTCGAGAAGGCGGTCCACGGCGTCCGCCGAGAAGTGGCCACTGTGCTTCCCGCCGAGCTCGAACTGGACCTCGAGGCCGCGCTCGTGGGCCAGCTTGATTACCTCGGCCGGCTCAAGGTGCAGCGTCGTGAAACCCTCACCGCATTCGATTCGGTCAACCCCAATGTCAGCGCAAAGATCGAGGTAGCCCTGGAGCTGGCCTTGGGCGGCAGCTACCTCGAAGGGGCCGCCACCTGTTGTCGTGCGGACGTTGTGCTTCTTCGCCGCGCTGATCTTCCGGCGCGTTGCGCGCTCGTCGGCGATGATCCAGCACGCCATCGAGATCTTGAGGATCGACATGAGGTGCGCGCTCTGTTCTAGGTGCCCCTCGAGCGTGGTCGGGTCGTAGCCTGGATCGAACGGGCTCGTTGCCGGCTCGAGATCAGGGACGCCGATCGACCGCAGATACTCGTTCGTGCGGAGGCCGCCGTCAGGCAGGGTGTCGCCCACGAATAGCCTCCCCGACGTGTCGAGCGCTCTTCCGAAGGGCGTTTGCGGACAGGCGCGCGCTCATCATGATGGACGGAACTGGGTCATCGACAGCAAACCACGCCGCCTCCTCGACATTTCGGAACGACCGTAGCCATTCCCCAACGGTCAGACGACCATCCTTACGATATTCGATACTCGACCGCATGTCCCAGGGTTCCACGACCCATTTTCGTCCGTCTCGCTGCTGCGCCCTGGGAACGGTCTGCCCGGTCAGATCAAGGTAAAGAGCGCGGACGACATCCATGCCGTTCGTCGGGTCGACGAAGAGCCTAAACGTCGATCCAACTCTAGGGTTGACGTCGAGTAGCTTGTATTGCCCATCTCGCGCGTCGAAGCGATAACCGATGTCGAGGATCCCGCGGTAGCCAATCGCCTTCATGAATTCGGTTGTCGTCTCTGCCACGCTCGCATTCCAAATACACACGCCAAGGCTCGTGGCGCCGGTGTAGGGCGGCGACTGCCGGATCTTCTTGCCGGTGAAGGCCACTAGACACTCGGAATGCTCGTCGAAGTAGCCGTTGAACATCCAGACCGAATCGGGTCCGCCGGGAATGTATTCCTGCAGCATCAGGTTCGAGCGTTCGGCTGCGTCCATGTCACGATATGCCGCCAGGGCCTCAGCCGGCGTTTGCGCGACCATGATCGTTGTCCGACTGGGTAGCCCTGGGATCCAGGAGCGAGCTCCTTTGAGGACGAGTGGAAAGGAAGCTTGTTCAATGAAGCTGTAGAACTCATCATCGGTGGCTGTGGAGTCGGTTCTTGCGGTCGCTATGCCTAACTTCTGACAGAGCGCACTCATCGTACGCTTGTCGGCCAGAGAACTGGCGAGGCCCGGTGGCCGGTCCGGGAAGATAAAATGTTCCCTCAGCGGGTCCGCGTTCTCATCCACAAGTAACGCGCTTGCATCGTCGTAAGGAATCAGAATTGCTCGCTGACCAATCTCCTCTCCAAGCTCGAGGAGGTGACTGATAATTGCTCCAGAGTTATCCCAGTCATTCCAGACGTGAGTTGCGCGAGCATGCCGAGAGGAGGCCGCAGGAGCGCGATGTTCACCGTACACCGCATAGACCGGTACTCCGAGCCGACCCAGCGTTCGCACGAGCGCAAGGCCGCTGTGCGTATAGGCATCGGGCACTAGTTGAAAGACCGCGACGGGAGTGGTCGTGTTCATGCGGTGAGTTTCACTATCTCTTTGCCTTCCAGGCGAAATACATCGGAGAGATCGTCAACATGCGCGAGTATGAAGTCGAGGTCTTCTGTCTGCCCCGTTTGACGTAGATAGTCCGCGCTGTTCGAGACGCCGATCACGTCCGGCGGGGAGCCGCTCCAGCGTTCGACGAGGCGCTCCGTGTCCGAGCGCTCTGGCTCATAACCGTGCTGGAGAAGATGCTCAGCGATCCAGGCGCAACAAAGCTGATCTTCTTCACGGAACTCACCTCGGGTTCCGGCGCCGATGACTGCTATCCGCTCGTGCTCGCCAGCGAGATGTTCCGCGAGGGCCGAGTGCCCGCGCAGGGATCCGATATAGACGGCCTGCGACGCGCGGGCATCCGTGATCAGTTTCGTGCCGGACGTCGAGAGGAGGATCATCGGCCTTGAGACATCGGCCCAGGCCGCTAGCGCCGCCGGGCTGTTCGTGAGGTCGAAGCCGTACGGCATGTTGCCGCCGAGCTCCCCGACGAGCAGCGGGTTGTCGAGCCGTGCCGCCAGAGGAAGCGCAGCTTCGAGCGAGGGAACCGGAAAGCAGCGCCGCCCAAGGGCAACCGCGGTCGTCGCCGTGGTCGTCGCTCGAATGACGTCCACTGCGACGATGACGTGATCGTCGACGTAGCGCGCAGCGCTCTCCGGAAAGCAGTCGATCACGACAGTCTTAGGCATCCGGCAACCGGAAGAAGCATCCGAGGGGCGGAACATGCTGCTCTCGCGGCCGCTTGATCGCTGCCGCTCTCGTCGAGTTGCGGCTCCAGGGACACAGGTCTCGTGGTCCCTGCCTCATGTGCTGAATGTTGGCACAAGGGACGGCGATGCCTCGTAGCGTGCAGACTTTCGCCGCTTACACTCCGAGCAGTGCCTCGTCCGGCTACCTCCTTCGGTCCATCATGATCTTCATGCGCAGCCGATGAGCGAGGCAGCGAATCGGATCCTCAGCAACACGGTCTACCGATCGGTTGCTGATGTCGGTTCAAAAATCGCCTCGGCTGCCCTCTATGTCGTGATGGCCAGGAAGCTGGGGCAAGTTGGCTTCGGCGTCTTCACCTTCGGATATGTCGTGGCAGCACTCGCCACCATGTTCGGGAGCTTCGGACAAGCGACCATCCTGACGCGTGAAGTAGCGCGGGACCGTGAAAAATTGGGGGTCTATTTTTGGAATACGTTGGCGCTCAACGTTGTCTTGTCTCTACCGGGATTAGCGGCTGCCGCGTTGGCGATAGGGCTGCTGGGGAGCAACACGCAGACAGCGGTGGTCATCATCCTCGGCTTGGCGCTGATCACGGAGCTACTCATGTTTACCTGCTACGCGGCGTACCAGGCATTCGAGCGGCTCGTTCTGATGCCAATTTCCATGATCGCGCAACGTCTGACGACGGCCGTCGTGGGGATGGTGGCGTTGTTTGCAGGCGCGGGCGTCGTTGTCATTTGCGTCATCTACCTTGGGGCGGCCGTTCTCGCGCTGGCGCTTACGATCAGGCTGCTCTATCGCTATGTGGCAAAGCCGCCGATCACGATAGACGTTACGAAGTGGATCCCATTACTTCGTGCAGCTTTTCCCCTTGGCCTCTTCGTCCTGTTCAGCACCGCCTTATTCCGCGCCGACACAGCCATGCTCGCTTTGTACGAACCAAAAAGAATCGTTGGGGATTATGGGGCGGCTTATCGACTCTTTGAGACAACACTTTTCATTGCCTGGGGAGTGACCGCCGCAGTTTACCCGGTTCTCGTGCGGCTTACGCCTACCACCAATCCGCCAGTCGGGGCAGTGTGGGAGCGGGCCATGAAGCTCGTAATAGCATTGACGCTACCGATTGCAGCCGGCGCTGCGGTGCTCGCAGGCCCCGTCATCGAGCTCCTCTACGGATCCAGTTTCAAAGGCGCAGCTCCTGCGCTCGTGCTTCTCGCACCCACGATCGCGCTGTATCCAATTGCATTCCTCTGTGGGACCGTTCTGATTTCGCAAAACCGCGAAAGCATTATGACGAGGGCTTACGCCGTGATAGCCGCGCAGAACATTCTCGGCAATCTTGTCCTCATCCCATTGCTCTCGCTCAAGGGTGCGGCGCTCGGAACCTCGCTCTCGCAACTGCTCTTGACGACGTGGCTCGTCTGGAAGGCGAGAGAGGCGGTTGGAGGTCGCCTCCATTGGCAACGGATCGTTCTTGGCACCGTGCTCGCGACCAGCGTCGCAGGTGTATCGATGCTGCTGCTGCGCTCGACGGCGGGGCTTGCCGTTGCGACGGGCGGGCTAGCCTACGTGCTCACGCTGACGGCGTTCGAATTTCTGGCTTATCCAGAGGATGCCCGGGTCATACGCGACTTCCTCGCTCGGCGTCTGGTCTCGCGCCTGCCGGAGCCGGAGGGGCCCAATGCTCCGTAAGGGAGGCTCACCTGTCTCCCTGGTGGTTCATTAGCCGGCCGGGCTCTCGGACGAGAGAAGCACCCCTATCATGCGCCGCGGGACGGCGAGAAGATGGGCGGAGACGAGACGACAGCCAAGACCGATCATCAGCGACTCGTCGATGATCATTTTCAACGGGTCTCTTCGTACTGGAAAGATGTCTATGGCGAGTCAAGCCTCTTCGGAACGATCTACCAGCAACGAAGAGCACTGGCGCTGGAGTGGATCGATCGGCTGGAGCTAGCTCCGGAGTCCAGAGCTCTCGAGATCGGCTGCGGTGCGGGTCTGCTGAGCGTCGATCTCGTCGGCCGCGGGTTCAAGGTCGATGCCATCGACTCGAGCGATGCGATGGTCGAACTGACCAATCGTCAAGCCGAAGGGGCCGGTATCGGTAATCGCTTCTCCGCGAGCCTGGGTGACGCTCATTCCCTCGATTATTCCTCTCAGACGTTCCACCTAGTGGTTGCCGTGGGCGTGCTCCCGTTTCTCCATTCGCCTGGCTTGGCGATTGCAGAGATGGCTCGAGTGCTCACACCGGGGGGCTATGCGCTGTTCACGAGTGACAACAAGTATCGGCTCAACCACTTCCTTGAGCCGTTGCTGTCGCCGCCATTAGGCCCGGCCAGACGCGCGGTCAAGTTTGTTCTCGAGGCCGTTCCGGGGCTTCCAGCGCGTACGGGCCAACCATCGGCGTACCGTCTGACGTCCGGCCGCGATCTTCGGCGGTGGCTCGCGCAGGCCGGCCTCGTCGAAGCTCGCTTCCGGACTCTCGGCTTTGGCCCGTTCTCGATGCTCCGGCGTCCCTTACTCGGCGAGGACGCGGGAATCAGAGTGCATCAGCGGCTGCAGGCATTAGCCGACCGTGATGTTCCGCTCCTTCGTTCGAGTGGGTCCCAGCAGATCGTGCTGGCGGTTCGTCCCTGATTTTCCGGCCTCAGGACTAGGCACGCAAGCGACAATTCTGCGCTCGTCCTGTGTTCTGCCCAGCGGGCTAGGGAACGCCGAGTTATCGAGGTCCACCTGGCCCAGCCAGAGCAGTAGGGCCGCCGACCTGCCGGGCGCCGTCGTCTCGGCCAAGAAGGGCCGGGGGTCGGCAAGCTGCTCGACCGCGTGGAAGAGCTCTACCGCAAGCACACTTCGCGCGTGCCGACCGGCGAGCTCAACCGCTTTCTCGCCGAGTTGCGCGCGGTCCGGGAGCCTCCGTCGCGCAACGGCAAGCGGCTCGACCTCCTCTACGGCACGCAGACCGCGGTGAGGCCGCGTCGCTTCCGCTTCTTCGTCAACGGTCCGGGCCTGATGACGCGCGACTACGGCTACTGGGTTGAGAACCAGCTCCGGGAGCGCTTCGAGCTCGCCGGGGTGCCCGGATCGATCGACTTCGTGAAGCGCACATGAGGTTTTCTACGTCGCTGCGGCGGCGACGACCTGAGCGCCGAGGGCCTCGAGCGGTTCGACGAGCCCGAAGTCTGAAGGAAGGCGTCTTTCCGGCTGCGGCAGCGTCCGGCCCGCTCTGTAGCGTTTGTTTCAAGTTTTCGGCTTCAACTACCGAAAAGAGGCGCATGGACATAGGTGTCCCCGAAACTGAGCGGGAGATCGAGATCGCCCCGCTCGAGGAGCCCGTTCCGGGACCCGCTCCGGTCGAAGCGCCGGTCGGGGAGCCGGTGCCGGCGTGAGCGAGCTCTCCACCGAGCCCATCCGCGGATGGCGACTCTGGCACGTCCGACTCCACGGCGATGAGCACCGGCTGGAGTCGTTCACCATGCACCATGTCAGCTGGCCGGCCAGGAGCCGATTCGAGGCAAGCTGCCCCGTCCATCGCGGCGGCGCCCCCGTCGACGGCCACGAGTGCGGTATCTACGCCTTCAGGACGCGGGCGCTCGCAGAGGAGCTCCTGCGCCGGTACACAGGCGTCCGGCACTGCTACGGGCGCGAGTATAAGGAGCTGCCTCCGGTCAGGCAGGGACGCCCGATCGCCCTGGGCTCAGTCTCTCTTTGGGGAAGGATCCTCGTTCGGGAACGAGGCTTTCGGGCCCAGTACGCCTATCCCTACGAGCTCTTCCTCATCGGCGGCGACGACCAGATCGCGCGCGAGCTGCGCGGCCGGTACGCCGTCGACGTCTTCTGCATCTGAGTCTGAGCGCGCCCTGACGCGCTCGCACGCGTTGACTTCGCCGCCTGGTTGCGAGATCTTCTCGCGCAACTCACGTTGAGCACCCTCAAACAGGAGGTGGTCATGGAGATCTTCACATCCGAACTGGTCGGGACGGCGATCCTGATCTTGTTCGGAGACGGGGTCGTTGCTGGAGTTCTGCTCGCACGCTCGAAGGCGGAGAACGCGGGCTGGATTGTGATCACGTTTGGATGGGCAATGGCCGTCGCGATGGCCGTCTACGCGGTCGGCCAGTTCAGCGGCGCCCACATCAACCCGGCCGTGACGATCGGCTTCGCTCTGACGGACATCACGCCGTGGGACGATGTGCCCAAGTACCTGCTCGGCCAGTTCGCCGGCGCAATCATCGGGGCCATCCTGGTCTTCCTCTCCTACCTACCGCACTGGCGGCCGACGGAGGACCCGGGCCTGAAGCTCGCCGTCTTCTCGACGGCTCCCGCGATCCGCAAGTACCCGCAGAACCTCCTGACCGAGATCATCGGCACGTTCATCCTCCTCTTCGGCGTGCTCGCGATCGTCGGTCATTTCAGCGCGGACGTGATCACGAGCACCTCGAACCAGGAGGCGTTCAGCCAGGCGTTTCCGCCGCTGCTGATCGGTCTGCTCGTGTTCGTAATCGGCCTCTCGCTCGGAGGCCCGACCGGGTACGCGATCAATCCGGCCCGCGACCTCGGGCCGCGGATCGCACACGCCTTCTTGCCGATCCCGGGCAAGCGAGACCCGGACTGGGCCTACTCCTGGGTCCCGGTCGTCGGCCCGATCGTCGGAGGGTCGCTCGGCGCGCTTACCTACCAAGCGTTATTCGCGCCCGGCGTGGGCAACCTCGAAGTGTTAGGGGCCCTGAGGGGCGTGCTGGGGTGATGAGATGAAGAAGCTGATCAACAAGCCCGAAGACGTCGTCACCGAGGAGCTGCAGGGCATGGCCGCTGCGCACCCTGATCTCCTCAAGGTGAGCTTCGGGCCCAACTACATCGTCCGAGGCGACGCTCCGGTTCAGGGCAAGGTGGCGCTCGTGTCCGGCGGTGGCTCGGGACACGAGCCGATGCACGGCGGCTTCGTCGGCATGGGCATGCTCGATGCCGCCTGCCCGGGCGAGGTGTTCACCTCGCCCACCCCCGACCAGATGATCGAGGCGACGAAGGCGGTCGACGGTGGCGCGGGCGTCGTGCACATCGTCAAGAACTACACCGGCGACGTCATGAACTTCGAGATGGCCGCCGACCTCGCCCGCGGTGAGGGGATCGACGTCGAGGCGGTCGTGATCGACGACGACGTGGCCGTCCAAGACAGCCTCTACACGGCCGGCCGGCGCGGAGTGGGGACGACAGTCCTCGCCGAGAAGATCTGCGGCGCGGCCGCGGAGGACAAGCAGTCGCTGCAACAGGTCGCCGACCTCTGCCGGAAGGTGAACGCGAACGGCCGCAGCATGGGCATGGCCCTCACGTCGTGCATCGTCCCGTCCGCCGGCAAGCCGACGTTCGAGCTCGGCGACGACGAGATGGAGATCGGCATCGGCATCCACGGAGAGCCGGGCCGGGAGCGGCGGAAGCTGGCCCCGGCCAGCGAGGTCGTCGAGAGCCTCGCGACGCCGGTGATCGACGACATCCCGTTTCAGGAAGGCGACGAGGTGCTCGCATTCGTCAACAGCATGGGCGGCACACCGACCATCGAGCTCTATGTCGTCTACAACGAGCTCTACAAGCTGCTCGAGGGGCGCGGGATCAAGATCACGCGCAACCTGATCGGGGCGTACATCACCTCGCTCGAGATGGCGGGCGTCTCGATCACGCTGCTCAAGCTGGACGACGAGCTGACGCGGCTCTGGGACGCTCCCGTCCAGACGCCCGGCCTGAGGTGGGGCGTTTAGTGCCATGGAGGCAGTCCGGGTGACCGTTCCCTACGCTCAGGTTCTCGACTGGATCGAGCGGTTCACCGTGACCGTCGCCGAGAACAGGGAGTACCTGACCCAGCTCGATTCCGCGATCGGGGATGCCGACCACGGGATCAACATCGACCGCGGGATGAAGGCCGCTCACGGCAAGCTCGAGGGGCTGGAGGGGGAGGACATCGGCGGCATGCTGAAGACCGTCGGCATGACGCTCGTCTCCACCGTCGGCGGGGCCGGCGGCCCTCTGTACGGCACGTTGTTCCTGCAAATGGGCACGGCCACGGCCGGGAAGAGCGAGCTCGAGCCGGAGGACTGGGCTGCCGCCCTCGACGCGGCGGTCAACGGCGTGCAGATGCGAGGCAAGGCCGAGATCGGCGACAAGACGATGATCGATGCGTTGATCCCGGCGAGAGACGCCTTCCGGTCGGCCCTGGCCGACGGGGCTTCCTTCCCGGAGGCCTTGAGCAAGTCGGCCGAGGCCGCCGAGGAAGGGATGCGGGCGACGATTCCGCTCGTCGCCAGGAAGGGACGCGCGAGCTACCTCGGACAGCGGAGCGCAGGGCACCAGGATCCCGGCGCGACGTCCTCGCAGCTGCTGATCAAGACCGCCGCCGAGACCTGGTCCGGCGAGGGGTAGAAGAGGACTATTCGATAGGAGGAGGTATCGCGGATGGCTCAGTACGCAGCAGCGATCGACCAAGGAACGACCAGCACCCGCTTCATGGTCTTCGACCACGGCGGGCAGGTCATCTCCGTCGATCAGAAGGAGCACGAGCAGATCTATCCGAAACCAGGGTGGGTCGAGCACGACCCGCTGGAGATCTGGCAGCGCACGCAGGAAGTCGTTCGTGCGGGCCTCGACAAGGTCAAGGCGGCGGACATCTCCGCCGTCGGCGTCACGAACCAGCGCGAGACGACGGTCGTCTGGGAGCGCTCGACGGGACGCCCGGTCTACAACGCGATCGTGTGGCAGGACACCCGTACCGACCAGATCTGCAACGAGCTGGCGGCGGACGGGGGCCAGGACCGGTTCCGGGCCAAGACCGGCCTCCCGATCGCGACGTACTTCTCGGGCCCGAAGATCAAGTGGATTCTCGACAACGTCGACGGAGTCCGCTCTCAGGCCGAGAACGGGGAGGTGCTGTTCGGGAACATCGACACCTGGGTGATCTGGCAGGTCACCGGCGGGCCGGACGGCGGCGTGCACGTGACGGACGTGAGCAACGCCAGCCGCACGATGCTGATGAACCTCGAGACACTCGACTGGGACGACGAGATCCTCGGCATCCTCGGCATCCCGCGCGCGATGCTCCCGGAAGTCCGGGCCTCGAGCGAGGCCTATGGCGAGGCGAAGAACGGGCTGGCCGGAATCCCGGTCGCCGGCGACCTCGGCGACCAGCAGGCCGCGCTCTTCGGGCAGACCTGCTTCTCGATCGGCGAGGCGAAGAACACCTACGGGACGGGGAACTTCCTGCTCCTCAACACGGGCAACGAGGCCGTCCAGTCGAAGAGCGGCCTGATCACGACGCTCGCCTACAAGATCGGCGATCAGCCTGCCGTCTATTGCCTGGAAGGCTCGATTGCGATCACGGGTGCGCTCGTTCAGTGGCTGCGGGACAACATCGGTCTCATCAAGAGCTCGCCGGAGATCGAGGAGCTGGCGAAGACGGTGGAGGACAACGGCGGGGTCTACTTCGTCCCGGCGTTCTCGGGCCTCTTCGCCCCGTACTGGAGGGGCGAGGCCCGCGGTGTGATCGCGGGGCTGACCCGGTACGTCACCAAGGGCCATATCGCGCGGGCTGCGCTCGAGGCCACCGCCTGGCAGAGCCGCGAGGTAGTCGACGCCATGAACGCCGACTCAGGCGTCGACCTGACGTCGCTCAAGGTCGACGGCGGCATGGTCTACAACGAGCTGCTGATGCAGTTCCAGGCGGACGTGCTCGACGTTCCGGTGATCCGGCCGACCGTGGCCGAGACGACCTCGCTCGGTGCGGCCTATGCCGCCGGGCTCGCGGTCGGCTTCTGGTCGGAGGTCGAGGACCTACGCGCCAACTGGGGCAAGGACAAGGAATGGCAGCCCCAGATGGATGCGGCCGAGCGGGAGAAGGAGTACGCCTTCTGGAAGAAGGCCGTCACTCGGACGTTCGACTGGGTCGAATAGCCGAGACGTAGAGGGAAGGGGCCCGGCGGGGAGCTGCTTCGTCGGGCCCCTCCCAACTAATCCTCCGACTCCCCACCTTCCGCGAAGTCGCCCTTCGTATCCAGCTCGGGATGGTGCTCCGTCTCCTCGCCGCCCGACGCGAAGCTGCCCTCGTGCCGGTGCTCGCCCTCTTCCTCGCCTTCCGCGAAGTCGCCCTTCGTGTCCAGCTCGGGGTGGTGCTCGGTCTCTTCGCCGCCAGAGGCGAAGCTGCCCTCGTGCTCGTGCTTCTCGGTTTCGTCGTGCCCCATCCTGCCTCCTCGTGCGGGCGCTGGCCAGAGCGCCCGCCCGATTGACCGAAGCGAGTGTACTCGCGGTCGTGCGTATCGGCCTCCGACGACCCGTGCGCTGCTGCGATACTCGGAGGGCCCGGCTATGGCAGACCTGATCGACTTCCGCGGGTAGCGTGGCGTCTCTCCAGACCGAGGCGCTCGTGATTGGCGGTGGCTCGACGGGCGCAGGCGTTGCTCGCGATGCAGCCATGCGTGGCCTGCGGACGGTGCTCGTCGAGCGGAGAGACCTCGCGGACGGCACCACGGGCCGCTTCCACGGGCTGCTCCATTCCGGCGGCCGTTACGCGGTCAAGGATCCTGAGGCGGCGAAGGAGTGCATCGTCGAGAACCTCATCTTGCGGCGCACCGCCTCCGACTGCATCGGCTTGAACCCCGAGATCTCGCGGGCCTTCACCGTGCCCGACGCGGCGCTCGATCCTTGGAAGCTCGTCTGGGGCTGCGCCCGCTCCGCGCAGGAGCACGGGGCCGAGATCCTGCTCTACCACCGGGTGCTGGCGCTCGAGCACGACGGCCAGAAGGTGACCGGCGCACTCGTCCGCAACGAGATGACGGGCGAGGACCTCCGCATCCACGCCGACGTCGTCGTCAACGCGGCGGGCGCATGGGCGGGACAGATCGCCGAGCTCGCGGGCTGCCGAGTCAACGTCCTCCCGGGCAAGGGAATCATGATCGCGATGAACCACCGCCTCGTGAACACGGTGGTCAACCGCTGCAAGATGCCGGCGGACGGAGACATCATCGTTCCGATCCGCACCGTCTGTGTGATCGGGACGACCGATACGCGGGTCGCCGACCCCGACGAGCTGGAGGTCACGCAGGCCGAGATCGGCGAGATGCTCGACGAGGGGGAGAAGCTCGTCCCCGGCTTTCGCGAGTCACGTGCCCTGCGTGTCTGGGCGGGAGCGCGCCCGCTCTTCTCGCGCGAGGAAGTGGCGGACACGCGCGAGGTGAGCCGCTCGCACGCGCTTCTCGACCACCGCGAGCGAGACGGCGTCGAAGGCCTCGTCACGATCACCGGCGGCAAGACGACGACGTTCCGGCTCATGGCCGAGGCGGCGGTGGACGCCGCCTGCGACCAGCTCGGGGTCGAGCGGCCCTCGCGGACGGCCGAGGAGGCGCTGGCGGACTCGGACGACGGACACTTCTACCTGCTCGGTTCGCGTCTTCGCGCGCGCGAGCCCGTTCCGCAGGCGGACGAGATCATTTGCGAGTGTGAGCTGATCACGCGGGAGCGGCTCGAGGAGGCGATGCGACGGCGCCGCACCGCGAATCTCGACGACATCCGTCGCACGCTGCGGCTCGGCATGGGCCCGTGCCAGGGCGGCTTCTGCACGTACCGCGCGACCGGGATCCTGCACGCTGTCGAGCGGCTCGATCACCGTGCCGCGAACGCCTCTCTGCTGGCTTTTCTGCAGGAACGCTGGAAGGGCGTCCACCCGGTCCTCCATGGCGATCAGGTGCGGCAGGCGCGACTTGACGACTGGATCTTCCAAGGTCTGCTCGGCGTGCAGCACCTCCCGACGTGACCTACGACACCGTCGTCATCGGCGCCGGCGTCGCCGGGCTGACCGCGGCGCTGCGGCTGGCCGAGGCAGGCGAGCGGGTGCTGGTGGTGGCGAATGGCGTCGGTTCGACGCACCTGGCCCCGGCCACGATCGACGTTCTCGGCTTCGGTCCGGGACGCGTTGAGAGCCCCGCGCAGGCGCTCCCTGCCTTCACGGAGGCAAACCCGGACCACCCCTACGCCCGCCTCTCGCCGGACCTTGTCGCCGCAAGCGTCGAGTGGCTCCGGGCGCGGCTGCCTGCCATCGGCTACCAGGGCGGCCTGGAGGAGAACTTCCTGCTCCCGACTGCGGTCGGCGCGGTGAAGCCGTCGGCGCTCGTCCCGGAGACGATGGTTGCGGGTGACCTCCGCGCCGGAGGCCGCCTTGTCTTCGTCGGCCTCGGGCTGAAGGATTTCTACCCTGCCTATCTGGCCGACAACCTCGCGCAGGCGCCGCTCGACGGCCGCGTCGTCTCGGCCCGCTCGCTCGAGGCTTCGCCTCCGGTCGCAGGGGAGGCTGACCGGAGCAGCGTCGGCTTCGCCAGGCTCTTCGAGGAGCCCTCCTTCCGTGACGCGCTCGTGCGAGAGCTAGCCGGGAAGCTCGAGCGGGACGAACGGGTCGGCTTTCCCGCAGTGCTCGGCCTCAGGCGCGCCGGAGAGGTCTGGCGGGAGCTCGAGGCCGGGTTGGGGCGGCCTGTGTTCGAGGTCGCGACCCTGCCGCCGTCGCTGTCGGGCATCCGCCTGTACGAGGCGATGAGCGCGGCCCTGCGCGAGGCCGACGGCCGGATCCACGTGGGCGAGCCTGTCGTCGGGGCCGAGACCCGCGCCGGGCGGGTCGAGGCCGTGATCACGCAGCCGACTGCACGGGCGACGACCTACCGGGCACGTTCGTTCGTTCTGGCGACAGGCGGGTTCGCGTCCGGCGGGCTCCAGGTCGACTCGCACGGAAGGATGTCCGAAGCCGTCTTCGACCTGCCGCTCGCCGGCCCGGCGTCCCTGGACGGACCGCGCTTCCTGCCCGACTACTTCGACGAGCATCCGTTGAACCGCGTCGGCGTTGCGGTCGATGACGGGATGCGTCCGATCGGCCGGGACGATCGGCCCGTCTACGAGAATCTCCATGCGAGCGGCGCGACGCTCGCAGGCGCCCTCCCGTGGCGGGAGGCCTCGGGCAACGGGCTCAGCCTCGCGACGGGGTACGCTGCCGCCGCCGCGATTCTTGAGAGGGCCTCATGACCGAGCTCGTCCGCGACTCGCTCGACCACTGTGTCAAGTGCACGATCTGCGAGACGTTCTGTCCGTACTCGCAGGTGACGCCGCTCTTCCCGGGCCCGAAGTACGTCGGGCCGCAGGCGGAGCGATACCGCGGCAGCGGCGCCTCCGCGGATGCGTCCGTCGACTACTGCTCCGGCTGCGGGATCTGCACGCAGGTCTGCCCGCAGGGCGTGAAGATCGCCGAGATCAACTCCCAGGCTCGTGCTCAGCTCTGGGAGGAGCGGGGTATTCCTCTGCGTAACCAGCTGATCGCCAGGCCGAGCGTGCTCGGCCGCCTCGGGACGCCGATCGCGCCGCTCGCCAATTGGGCGCTTCGCAACCGGCCCCTGCGAGCGCTCGCCGATCGCCTGCTCGGCATCCATCGCGACGCCCCCTTGCCGCGGTTCGCCGGCCGGACGTTTCAGCGCTGGGCGCGGAGCCGCCCCAGCTCCGCGGCCGAGCGCAGGGTCGTCTACTTCCACGCCTGCGGCACGAACTACTACGAACCCGGCCTCGGCGAGATGGTCGTCCGCGTTCTCGAGCACAACGGCTTTCAGGTCGTCGTCCCGCCTCAGGACTGCTGCGGGCTGCCGCTGCAGTCGAACGGCAACTTCAAGGCGGCACGGGCATACGTGCGGCGGCTTGTCGCGAACCTCGCCCCGTACGCCCACGACGGCTTGCCGATCGTCGCGAACTCGACGAGCTGCGGCCTGATGCTAAAGCGTGAGGCGCACGAGATTCTCGGCGTCGAGGACGAGGACCTCCGAGCCGTCAGCGAGGCGACGTACGACCTCTGCGAGTTCCTGCTCCTCCTGCACGAGCGGGGCGAGCTCCGGACCGATTTTCAGCCGCTCCCGCTAACGGTTCCGTATCACGCGCCATGCCAGCAGCGGGGCCACGGAATCGGCAAGCCGGCGCTCGACCTGCTCGCGCTGATCGAGGATCTGCAGGTCATCGAGCTGGACGTCGATTGCTGTGGGATTGCCGGGACCTACGGCCTGAAGAAGGAGAAGTACGAGATCTCCATGGCCGTCGGTGAGCGGCTCTTCACGGCGCTGCGCGAGCCCGGCAACGACCTCGCCGCCTGCGACAGCGAGACGTGCCGCTGGCAGATCGAGCACGGCGCCGGCGTCCATGCCGTCCACCCCGTCGAGCTCCTGCACCGCGCCTACGGGCTCGGCGCCGCCGCCGCAGCCGGATAACCGATGGTCGGCCTTGTCATCGTCACGCACAGTGCGACTCTCGCTGCAGGTGTTGCAGAGTTGGCGCGCGGCATGGGCGGCGAGGTGCCCATCGAGCTCGCGGGCGGAATCGACGCTCCGGAGCCTGCGCTCGGCACCGACGCCGTCCGCGTGGCCGAGGCGATCGAGCGCGCCGACGGCGGCGACGGAGTCCTCGTGCTGATGGATCTCGGCAGCGCCGTCTTGAGCGCGGAGATGGCGCTCGACCTGCTCCCGGCGGAGCGCCGCGAGCGGGTCCTGCTCTGCGAGGCTCCGCTCGTCGAAGGAGCGGTGGCCGCGGCCGTCACCGCCAAGCTCGGCTCTTCGCTCGACGACGTGGCAGCCGAGGCGCGCGGCGCCCTGCAGGCCAAGGTCGAGCATCTCGGTACGAGCGAGGCGGAGGCGCCCGTCGAGGTGGCCGCCGATGACGGGAGCGCAACGACGACGCTGGCGGTGCGGAACCCCCTCGGCTTGCACGCCCGTCCGGCTGCGCGCTTCGTCCAGACCGCAGGCAGCTTTGACGCCGACGTGACTGTCACGAACGTGACGACCGGCCGCGGCCCCGCCAGCGGGCGGAGCCTCAATGCGCTGGCGACGCTCGGCGTGCGTCAGGGGCACGAGGTCCTCGTTGCCGCTCACGGCGCCCAGGCAGAGGAGGCATTGGCGGCGTTGGCCGCGCTCGCCGAGCGCGATTTCGACGAGCGCGAGCCCGCCGTCGCGGCGCCGGCGGCGCCTGTGCCTCGTCCGCCGACCCGTCCCGACAAGGGCTCGCTGACCGGCCTCCCCGGTGCACCCGGAACGGCGCTCGGGCCTGCTCGCCACTTCCGAGCGGCCGCGCCCGAGATCCCGACGGAGCCGGCGAGCAACCCGGCGGCGGAGTGGCAGGCTCTCGAGCGCGCCCTCGAGCGTGTGCGGGAGGAGATCCAGACGACGCGTGATTCCGTCGCCGCCCGCGCCGGCGAGTACAACGCCGCGATCTTCGATGCCCACCTCCTGTTTCTCGAGGACGAGGCGCTGCTCGAGCCGGCCCGGCGCGCCGTCTTCGAGGAGGGCCAGAACGCCGCGCAGGCCTGGCACGCGGCTGCGGAGACGGTCGCGGCGCGATACCGCAGCCTCGATGACGAATATCTACGCGCCAGGGCCGAGGATCTGACCGGGGTGGCGCATCAGGTCGTCGCCCAGCTCGTGGACAGCGATCAACGTGCTGCCGCCGTCGCCGAGCTGGGCATCGTCGTTGCGGCCGACCTGACGCCCGCGGATACTGTCACGCTCGATCGCGAGCTTGTGCGCGGCATCGCCACCGCCTACGGCGGCCCGACTTCGCACAGCGCGATCCTGGCCCGCTCGCTCGGGATTCCGGCTGCCGTCGGGCTCGGGGAGCGGCTGCTGGACGTGCCCGAGGGCACGCCGCTCGTGCTCGACGGGGACGCCGGCGCCGTGTACGTCGACCCCGCCGAGGACCTTGTTCGCGACTACCAGCAGCAGAGCGCCGAGCGCGAGGCGGCGGCGCGGCGGGCGCTTGCATCCGCCCGGCAGCCGGCTTCGACGCGCGACGGGCGCCGGATCGAGGTCGTCGCCAACGTCGGCTCTTCCGCGGACGTGGACGCCGCGGTGGCCAACGGCGCCGAGGGGGTGGGCCTCCTGCGCACGGAGTTCCTGTTCCTGGAGCGTGACTCCCTTCCCAGCGAGGATGAGCAGTACTCGGCGTATGCGGACATCGCGGAGCGGCTGCAGGGGAGGCCGCTGATCCTGCGCACTCTCGACGTCGGCGCGGACAAGCCGCTCCCCTACCTGCCTCGGCGAGCCGAAGCGAATCCCTTCCTCGGACTCCGCGGAGTCCGGCTTGGACTGAACGAGCCCGAGCTCCTGGAGACCCAGTTGCTGGCGGCGCTTCGCGTTGCGGCCGCGCACCCCCTGAAGGTGATGTTCCCCATGGTCGCAACGCTCGCCGAGTACCGGCAGGCGTTGTCAGTGCTCGCGCGCGCCCGAGAGCGGCTGGAACAACGCGGGGACACGCCGGGACGGATCGAGGTCGGCGTTATGGTCGAGGTGCCGGCGGCCGCACTATGCGCCGAGGCCTTCGCGCGCGAGGTCGACTTCTGCTCGATCGGGACAAACGACCTCGTGCAGTACACGATGGCGGCCGAGCGAGGCAACGAGCAGGTCGCCGGCCTAGCGGACGGCCTGCATCCATCGGTCCTGCGCCTGATCCGAAACGTCGCCGAAGCGGGCGAGGCGAACGGGAAGTGGGTCGGCGTCTGCGGCGAGCTGGCCTCGGAGCCGCTGGCCGTGCCGGTGCTCGTCGGACTCGGCGTCTCCGAGCTGAGCGTGAGCCCGCCTGCGATCCCGGCGACGAAGGAAGCGGTGCGGCGGGTAGACGCTGGGGCGGCCACGGTCCTCGCCCGCGAGGCGCTGCGGTTGGCCTCGGCCGAGGACGTCCGCGCTCTGTTCGCCGGCGAGGCCGCCGCCGCGTCGATCGCCATGTCAGAGAGCTCGACGCCGTGAGCCGCAAGACAGGCGCTCCGGTCTCGCTCCTCTTGAGCATGACCTACGCGCGTGTCCTGCTCGTGCCGGTCGTGATGGGCCTCATCCTGCTCGGGCCGAGCAGGAGTGGGGCGTACACGTTCGCCGCTGTCTTCTTCGCGCTCGCGGCGACGACAGACTTCGTCGACGGCTACCTCGCCCGACGGTGGGCCCTCGCAACCACGCTCGGGTCTTTCCTCGACACGACGGCCGACAAGTTGCTCGTCTCCGGGGCGCTCATCGCCCTCGTCGACGTCGGGAGGGCCTCTGCCTGGGTCGCGTTCATCATCATCGGGCGTGAGCTGCTGATCCTGGGGCTCCGCGGCGTCGTCGCGGCCGAGGGAACGGTCTTCGCGCCGTCGATCTGGGGCAAGCTCAAGACGAACGTCCAATTCGTCGCCATCTTGCTCGCCCTCCTCCGCTACCACCATCCGCTGGGCCCGCTGTTCCTGGACGAGTGGGCGATGCTGGCAGCGGCCGCTATCACCGTGATGTCCGCCGTCGAGTACCTGGCCCGCTTCTCCTCAGCGCTTTCGGAGGGCTCGAGCTAGCGCGGGTGGCCGGAGCTGCCCTCGTCACCGGCGGCACGGGGTTTCTCGGCCGGGCGATCGTCGAGCGCCTGCTCGCCGATGGGCGCGCGGTCAAAGCGCTAGCCCGCTCCGACGACTCGGCGCGGGCGCTCCGCGCGCTCGGCGCGGACTCTGTACGCGGGGACGTCCTCGACCCGGACCTGCTCGCGGCCGCGATGCGCGGCTGCGAGGTCGTCTACCACGCCGCCGGTGTCAATGCGCTCTGTTTCCGCGACCCCTCGCCACTGTTCGAGGTCAATGTGCGGGGCTCGCGCAACGTCGTCGACGCCGCAGCCGCCGCTGGTGTCCGGCGGGTCGTATACACGTCGTCCGCCGCCACGCTGGGAGAGGCCCGCGGGACCGTAGGTACGGAGACCTCGCCACACCGCGGCTGGTTCCTTTCGAACTACGAGCGTTCGAAGTTCGAGGCCGAGCAGACGGTTCTGACTTCGGCGCGCGAGACCGGGACTGAGCTCGTCTGCGTGAATCCAGCGTCCGTCCAGGGTCCCGGCCGCGCGACGGGCACTGCCCGGCTGCTGCTCGACTACCTGAACGGAAAGCTCAAGGCTGTTGTCGACTCCACGATCAGCCTGGTCGACATCGCCGACTGCGCCGAGGGCCACCTGCTTGTTGAGGAACGAGGGGAGCCCGGGGAGCGGTACGTCCTCAGTGGAGCGACTCTCGCCGTGCGGGACGGCGTCCAGCTCCTCGACCGCCTGACCGGCGTCGACGCGCATGTCCGTACCTTGCCGCCTGTCCTCGCCATGGCGGCCGCCGCTGGCTTGGAGACCGCGGCGCGGCTGCGTCGGACCACCCCGAGCGTCTGCCGCGACCTGGTGCGGACGGTGCTCCACGGCCATGCCTACGACGGATCGAGGGCCGCGCGCGAGCTCGGTCTCAGATACACGCCGGTGGAAGAGACGATCCGGCGAACCCTCGACTGGTTTCTGGAGGAGGGCCTCGTGCACCGCCGCCTTCCTCGCTACGCACGGGCTCCATGACGCCCAGGCCTCCTGTAGCGTCCCACCGAACGGCGCTCTCGAGTCGGCTGTTGAGAGTGCCTCGTACAATCGCTCTCGGTCGAGGTCTGTCGAATGCGCGACTCTCTGCTCGTTACCGCCGGCTATCTGATCGGCAGCATCCCGTGGGGTTACCTGCTCTCGCGGCTGCTCACGGGCGTCGACATCCGTACGGTCGGGAGCGGCAACCTGGGCGCCGCGAACGTTTGGCGCATCCTCGGATTCAAGGCGGGCCTCGCCGTCGCCTTGCTCGACGTCGGCAAGGGCTTCGCCGCGGCGTTGCTCGGGTTGTGGCTCAGCGGTGAGCTCGTAGGCCTGCTCGCCGGCATCGCCGCCATGGTCGGGCACTGGCGGCCGCTCTTCATGGGCCTCGGCCGTGGGGGGAAGATGGTCGCGACGACCGGCGGAGTCGCACTCGCACTCGCTCCGATTGCCTGCATCGCCGCCAGCGGCGTCTGGATCGCGAGCTTCCTCGTCACCCGCTATACCTCCGTCGCGTCGATGCTTTCAGCAGCGGCGCTTCCGCTCTTCGCGCTCGCCTTGGGCTCCTCACTCACCGTCGTCGCATTTGCGGCCGGAGCGTCTATTGCGATCCTGCTGCTTCATAGGGCGAACATCAGACGGCTCCTGACCGGGACCGAGAATCGGTTTGAACTCCGTCGCCGCCCCGACGGCCTCGGGCGCGGAACTCAGAGAACCTTCTGAGGCCGCGGTTCGTGGATCTGTGCGAACGGCCTCGTGCCGACTAATTCCACGGCAGCGCCGCTCGACCCGACCAGTACTGGGCCGGCTCCACGGCGAGCGTCGCGAGGCGGCGGTCGAGCTCTTCCTCGTAGTCGAGGTGGAGCGGGGCGAGCTTGCTCCGGAGCTGCTCGACCGTAGTCGCCCCGGAGAGGGCGACGTCCGCCCACGGCTGGGCGAGAGCGACGGCGAGCCCGAGCGCGTTCGGAGTCGCGCCCCCGCTCGCTTGGGACCCTCCTGGACCGTGCTTAGTACTCGTCGTGGCGGCGGATCCACACCTGGAACGCATCGCCCTCGTCGCGGCCTTTCGGCACCCGGTCGAGGATCCCGTAGTAGCCCATCAGGAACTCGACCCCGCGAGCCCCGGTCGAATAGGTGTGGTAGACGGCCCCGTGATCCAGGACGAAGGAGCTGAAGCCTTGGCTCTGAGTCAGGTACCCGACTACGTCGGTGCCGCTCTCGCTGGCATTGCGGTCGGCGATCGGCGGCAGGGCCTCGAGTATCGGCGCGACCCACTCGCGCGTCTGCTCCTCGCTGCTCGAGAAACCGAGGTCGAGGTTGAACTCACTGTTGGCTGACGACACCCAGGGGAAACTCCAGCCCATGCGCCGCTTGTACGTCTGCAACTTCTCGAGCGGGGCCTGCGACACGAAGAGCATGGTCACGTCGCGCGCGTTTAGGTGTGGGACGACGCCGTTGACTGCGTCCGCTATCGACGAGCAGGTCGTGCAGCCGGCCTCGTAGCCCGGGCCGAACATGAAGTGGTAGACCACGAGCTGTGAGCGGCCGTCGAACAGCTCCGCCAGGGTGCGTGTGCCGTCGTCGGTGTCGAAGCGATACTCCTTCTCGACCCGGACCCGCGGAAGCTCCCGGCGCTGGCGCGCCAGCTCGTCGCCCAGCCTTGTGTGCTCCTTCTCGCGGGTGAGCAGCTCCTCGCGGGCAGCTGCCCACTCTTCCGGTGTTCCGGTCTTGAACTCAGTCATTGCTGCTCTCCTTTCTTGTCGTTACCACAGCCTCCCCGGCAGACCTCGAGCATGTCCCCAGAACCTAGCCCCAGATGGCTTGACGGCGCTTGTCCACCACCACGGATCGCGGGGTTCGAGAGCGGGTCGATTCCGGTCTTGCACACCACAAGATCGAGGCGTCGACAGGGATCCTGAGGGTGAGCGATGTGTCGAAGCGCAGCTAGACGAAGCGGATTCGGCCTCCTATGCTGATTGCGCGGCCGATGACTGAGCTCCCTGCTGGCACCGTCACCTTCCTTTTCACGGACATCGAAGGGTCGACACGTCTGCTCCACGGGCTCGGCGAGCGCTACGCCGACGTTCTGACAGATCATCGGCGGCTCCTCCGCAAGGAGTTCGCGCAGTAAAGGGGTCGAGAGGTCGATACGCAGGCGATAGCTTTTTCGTCGCGTTCGGCGATGCAGGCGACGCCGTCAACGCCGCCGCGGCCGCGCAGCGAGCCCTCGCGACGCATCCGTGGCCGGGGGAAGCCGATGTGCGCGTCCGGATGGGCATTCACACCGGAGAGCCGCTGTTCGCGGGAGACCAGTACGTCGGCATCGACGTGCACCGGGGCGCTCGCATCGCCGCGGCCGCTCACGGCGGGCAGGTCCTGATCTCCGCGCGAACGAGCTCGCTCGTGCTGCGGGACGGCGCCGACGCGAAGGCCAGCCTCCGGGAGCTCGGCGCCTATCCGCTCGAGGACCTGCCCGAGCCTGAACGTCTCTTTCAGCTTTGTCGAAGGCCTTCCCGCCAGCTTTCCGCCGCCACGTGTTCACGAGAAGGCGCCCGCAGCAGCGGGGCTACCGGACTATTCGCTGCCGCCGGCCGACGTTCCCTGTCCGTACAAGGGGTCGTGCGCTTCGAGCCCGAAGACAGCGACCTCTTCTTCGGCCGCGAAGAGCTCGTCTCCGCGCTCGTGAAGCGGCTGGAGGATTCGGCGTTCCTCGCGGTTGTCGGCCCCTCGGGGAGCGGAAAGTCGTCCCTCGTGCGTGCCGGAGTCGTGCCCGAGCTCGAGCGTGGCGAGGAGTCCATTCGCGCGGCGATCATCGAGCGGGGCGAGCACCCGCTCGAGAAGCTCGCCCGCACGCAAGACGCTGATTTGGTCGTCGTTGATCAGTTCGAGGAGGTCTTCCCGCTCTGTCGCGACGAGGGGGAGCGGCTTGCGTTCGTCGAGCGTCTGCTCGCATGGCGGAGCCGGACAGCCGCGTCATCGTCGTGCTGCGCGCCGACTTCTACGGGCACTGCGCCTCGCTCGGTCGCCTCGCCGCGGCTCTCGAGGATCGTCAGGCGCTGATCGGACCCATGACAGAGGAGGAGCTGCGGCGGGCGATCGAGCGGCCCGCCGAGCGAGCCGGCTCGTGCTTGAGCCGGGCCTTGCCGAAGGCATTCTCCGCGACATCGTGGGGGAGCCGGGCGCCCTGCCGCTGCTCTCGCACAGCCTGTTCGAGACCTGGAGGCGGCGCAGCGACCGGATGCTCACGCTCCTCGGCTACCTGCAGTCGGGGGCCGTCCGCGGGGCGATCGCCAAGACCGCAGAGACGGTGTACCAGGAGGCGCTCACGCCCGAGCAGAAGACGCTGGCCCGCAACATCTTCCTACGCCTGACCGAGCTCGGCGAGGGGACGGAGGACACTCGCCGCCGCGTTCGCGTTGGCGAGCTGACGCCCCGACGTGAGCAGGCCGCGGACGTGGAGGAGGTGCTGGGTTTCCTCGTCGAGTTCAGTGCGAGGCTGATCGAGGGCGGACAGAAGCTCGCCATCGGAGGGACGCAGGCGGTGACGATCCTGGACGCATCCGGCGTATGCGGACTGTGCCACTGTCGTCGGGCGCAAGCCCGTTCTTCAGCACGGCGGTCAGCCCGAACGGCCGAACCGCCGCCTTCGGCACCGGCGCCGGCTCGGTCTCCTTCGTCGACCTTGCGACCGGACGCGTAACGCCGGGTCAGGGCGGGCACACAGCCACCGTCGTGGGGATGGAGTTCTCGCCTGACAGTCGCGTGCTCGTCACCACGAGCGACGACGGCACGGTGATCGTCTGGGATCCAGCCAGCGCCCAGGTCCTCGAGCGCCTGGTCGGTCACGGGGGACGAGTCCACGGGCTGACCTTGAGCGCCGACGGCAGGACCCTCTACACGAATAGTCTGGACGGAGCGATCTTCGAGTGGGATCTCGGGAACCGACGGCGCTTCGGCCGGCTCTTCAAGACCATGGTGCCTGCGGTTCAACCACCGCTCGGGCCGGACGCACAGGGAACCCCGCCGCTGGCGATCTCGCCCGACGGCTCCGAGTTCGCCGTGCGCGTCGGGCTCTCCACGGTCGCGCTCTACTCGACCGATGCAGTTCGGCGGCGAAGCGAGTTCACCCCCGAGGTGGGCGGCGAGGTTATCGGCATGACGTGGTCGCACAGGGGCCTGCTCGCCGTCAGCGGGGACGACGGCCACGTGCAGCTATGGGACGTCAGCCGCCGGCCACGGCTCGTTCGCTCGTTGAAGGGTCTGCGCTCGATCAACAAGCAGCCTGAGGCCGTGACGACGGTCGAGTTCTCCCCGGACGGACGCCTCGTTGCTGCCGGAGACGTCAACCACACTCCATTCACGATTCATTACCGCTACGGCAGCATCGCCGTCTGGGAAGCCGATTCCGGGAAGCTGCTCTGGAAGGTGAGGACGAAGCAGGGCTGGGTTACGGCGGTGCCGTTCTCCCCCGACGGAAGGACAATCGCCGTCGCGCGCGAGGACGGCACGGTTGCCCTGTATGACGCGCGGACGGGCCAGACAATGCGGAAGCTGCGTCTAGGAGGTGGGCCGGGGTTTGGCCCGGTCGCCGCGTTCGCCGCGGACGGGACGCTCGCGACGGGGAGCGGGGCCGGGATAGAACAGCTTTGGGATACCGCTACTGGTGCGCAGATCGGCCATTCGACGCTCGTCGCGGCCGCTCCCGTGGCGAGCATCGACTTCGATTCTGCGAGTCACACATTCGTGACGACAGGTGGCTCCGACGGCGTGTCCAATGCGGGATTAGGTGACACGACGAATTTGCACCAGGCGCGCCGGCCCCGCTTCGGATGAACTACCCAACTTGCCCTAGAAGGCGGCGTGGGTACTTCCACCCACCTGAAGGGGTCACACGAGGTCGTGCTCGTAGGCGTACGCGGTGGCCGCGGCGCGAGAGGAGACCCGCAGCTTCGCGAAGATGTTGCTCACGTGCCGGTCGATCGTCCGCTCGCTGAGCACGAGCTCGGCGGCGATGGACCTGTTGGTCGCGCCCCTGGCGACGAGGCGCAGCACCTGCAGCTCCCGCTGCGAGAGCCCATGAGCGGCGGTCGCCTCGGGACTCGCCGCGAGCGAGGCGACCCGGACGATGTCCGGACCCGCCCCAAGCCGGTCGAACACAGCGCGGGCGGCTTCCAGCTCCCACGAGGCAGTGTCCTCGTCGCCCGCTGCCCGGCAACCGAGCGCCACGAGGACGCGGACGCGTGCGGCCTCGTAGGGCGCTTCGAGCTCCTGCCATGCCTGCCACGCCTCACGGAGCGCGACAAGAGCCTTTGGGGATCGCCTTCGGCCAGCGCCAGCGCTCCTCGCGCCTGGGCGGACATCGCCCGGAGCATGTCGCTCCGGTGAGCTCCCGCGATGGTCTCGAGCTCGCCACAGGCGCCTCGCGCCTCCTCGACCTCGCCACCAGCGAGCATGATCTCGACGTAGGCGGGAAGCAGCGCCGCACGCACGCGCGGCTGCGAAGCTTCGTCGAGCACCCGGCGGATCGCGGAGGACGCGGCGTCGCCCTTCCCTTCCGCCAAGCGCAGCAGCGCCAGGCCGGGCTGCGGCTCGTACCCGCGCCGACTTGCCTCCCGGTACGACTCTTCGGCCGCGCTCCGCTCGCCTCGGAGCCGGTGGACCTCTCCCTGCCGGTAGGAGGCCTTCCCGGAGACCCGTTCGTTGAGCACCCCCTCTGCGAAACGCTCGCCGGCGCGCCGCGCCTCCTCGAGAGCTGCGTCCCAGGCGCCCTGCAACTGCATGATCTCGGCCCGATGCACCAGGCAGACGCCGGTGTGGGCGACCATGTCGGGCTGCTGCTCGCACCAGCGGGTCAGGGCCTCGGTCCACTCGCGGGCGCGGCGTAGCTCGTACACGCTCTGCCAGAATCCGATCGTGTTGCAGTAGACGATTCCGGTGACGATTGGCGACAGCTCCCCCGCGGTGACGCCCACCATCACCTCGTCCAGCAGTCGTAGGCCCTCCTCGAAGCGCCCCTGCCTGACGAGGGCGTGACCCTGCTCATGCACCCCGATGGCGATGAGATCCCGATCTGCGAAGTGCGTCCCGATCTCGGCTATCTCCGTCGCGGTTTCGTACGCGGCCCCATGGTCGCCGGCGATCGCATGACCCACCAGGACCGGGATCAGCAGGTAGCCTCGCTCGGCGCAGTCACGCTCCTCGCGCTCGAGCAGGCGTTGCCCGCGACCGAACCATCCGGTCGCAGGACCCATCTCCCCGCGCAGCATCAGGTTGTGTCCGATCCAGTACGCGCAGTGCACGGCCCGCGGGGTGTCGCCAGCGTTGAGGTGGGCGTGATGCGCACGCTCAAGAGCGCGGATGTGTTCGTCATCGCGCCCCAACATGTAGGCAGACGTAGCGAGCAGCTCGAGCTCCTCCGCCCCCAGGGGCGCTGCCTGGTCGGCTCGCGACAGGGACTCGAAGGCATCCGCCCAGGCTCGCTGTGCGAAAGCCTCACGACCGCGCGAGACGAGTTCGGCCTCCTGCATGCGACTCAATCTAGCCAGGAGGCTACGAGACGATCCGTCGAGCTACCCCTCTTCGAGCGGACGATCGCTCGAGATGGTTCATGTAGCTGACTGCTCGCGGACGCGCGCAAGCGCGCCTCATGCGGCGCGCACGGGCGTCAGCGTGCGGAGGAGTTCGTCGAGGCGGCGCGGGCGGGTTGGCTCCGGCCGCCTGTTCACGAGCGCGGCGGAGTCACATGGCGCACAGAGAGAGCCCGCGTGGGGGACTCTCTCTGTCCATTGCGGTCGCCCGCGTTCGTGCGGAGTATCTCAGGGGATCAGCGGGTGCGGCCCCCAGTCCGGTTAGTGATCGAACGTCGGGCTGCTCGTCACCCGCTGGACGTCGCTGCCGTCGCCGTTGGCGGTCGCAATCCCCTCCGAACTCGTGCGAGTGCCAAAGAGGAAGGCGATCTTCGTCCCGTCTGGCGACCAGCCAATTTCCCTTTTTCTTGCCGTGCGCTTGCCCGCATCTAGCGCCCCTCCCTACGGTCGCAAATGAGGCGTATGGACAAGGTACTCCGCTGCGACTGCGGTTTCGAGGTCTCTGCCGATACCGACGAAGAACTCGTCGTCGGCATCAGGGGACACGCACTCGACGCGCACGGAATGGAGCTCACGGCCGAGGACGCGCTGCTCGTGGCATTCCGGGTTCAGCTGGACGACTTCTCCGCGAGCGCCTTTCAGGGGAACTTCCGAGAGGAGTGCTGAATGCATCGACTTACTTTGCTAGGTATCAACGCCGCCGCAGCGCTTGCCCTTGCCGTTCCGGCAGGAGCGACTACACCGGCCGAATCAGCTTCAGCGAGATCGTCTTCCAAGCCGGGCCCCACGAAGCAATCGACAACCCTGAGGTCCTTTGCACCGCGGTCGCGTAGTGCGACGCCGCGTCCAGCAACGAAAGGAGTCAACCATGCATTTCAACCACACCGGAAGTTCCCGTCATCGGGACCGCGAACAAGGCGGTGAAATGGACAACGTCGATCATCCTCCCGGTTCGTGCACCGCCCGCCACCCCGGCCAGCGACCCGTGTGGATTTCGACGCGAGCAGGCAATGCGATGAGCAAGACAAGGACAATGGTCGTCTGCTTGGTGGTCGGTTTAGCCGTCGTGCTACTGAGCGCCGCGCCGGCGAGCGCGACGTTCCCGGGCAAGAACGGCGCGATCGCCTTTTCATTCCTGCCAGGTCCGACGAACTTCGGTTCGGACAACTTCGAGATCTACACGATCATTCCCGGCGAAGAGCCTACGGCTCTACCGCCCCAGAATCCGCGTAAGGACAACTGGCCCGACTGGTCACCTGATGGCAGGCAGATCGTGTGGTGGCACCAGTGGCCGGCGGGCAACCTCGACGTCTACAGGATGAACGCCGACGGCAGCGGCCAGACGAACCTCACGGCCGAGAACCCCGGGGCCGACGTCAACGCCGCCTGGTCACCGGACGGAACGGAGATCGTGCTCTACAGCAACTATCAGACGGAGACGGGCTTCTCGGAGATCCAGGTCATGGACGCAGGTGGGACCTTCTGGCGGCAACTCACGCACAACGGTCCAGACTTCGACAACTTCGGCCAGTTCTCGCCGGACGGTAAGCGGATCGCGTTCACGCACGGCTCCGCCACCGGCGAGGACTCTGCGATCTACACGATGGACGCCACCGATGGAGGCAACCTCGTGAAGCTCACGCCCGACTCGATGTTGGCCTTCACTCCGGACTGGTCACCCGACGGCAAGCGGATTGTGTTCGTGAACTCGTCGTGCGACGCGTGCGCTCCCGCCCAGGACATCTGGATCATGGACGCCGACGGTGGAAACCTGACGGGGCTGACGAACACCCCGACCGAGCTCGAGTTCAGGCCGGGCTTCTCGCCCGACGGCAGAAAGATCACATTCTCGAGCATTCCGCTGACCGCCGAGCACCCGGATGGATCGCTTCCGGCGGACATCTTCGTCATGAACGTGAACAGCCGTGGGACGACGAACATCACCAACACTCCCACGTTCAACGAGCGGGCGTCCGACTGGGGAGCGCGGACGTTTCCGAGTGAGGACGGCTGAGCCGAGGTCGACAGACGAGGGGCCGCCGCCGCCCGGCCCCCGTCTTCTCACTCGCTGGTCACGAGCTTCCAACACACCTCCCCAGGGTCCGTGGGCGACCTCCCATGTCCGGGCGCTGTTGCGCAGCCCCGACGGCGACAGCGACAGCGACTCGAGCATCGAAGAGCGCTCTTCGAACCTGAAGGCTCCATAAACGCTCAGTATCCGGCTCCAGTGGAGTCGCGACGATACAGCCCGCTACCGGCGACGAAGCTTCCGACCGCGTTGCCGGCAGCGAGCGCGGTTCACGCTACGCGGTCGGTGCTCAGAATGCGTTCGCGGCCGACTTCCACTCCCGGAGGCGCTGTGCGATGAGCTGGGCGCGCTCCTCCTCGCTCCCGCCGTCCAGCACCTGGAGGTCTGAGGGGTCGGCTCGGAGGTAGACGCCGGCGGTTCGGGCATTCAGCTCGGCGTCGCGATCCGACCGTGTCGTCCAGAACCCGGTGGCGCGGTCGGCGGTCTCCACCCTGATCTCGCCGGTGCCCTCGAGCTGCGGAGCATTCGCGTGCCGAGGGCGCTCGCCCTTCCAGAAGTAGAAGATGCCGGCCGGATCCCTGCGCTCCTTCGCAGCCTCGCTCCAGTAGCGGGCCGACAGAGTGCCGTCCTCCTGCCAGGCCCGGCCGTTCACGGTCAGGCCACCGTCGCGGTCCCGCGAGATGCGCAGGAGGCTCACCGCCGAGGGTTCTTCCTCGCTTCGCATAGTAAGCGAGAGCTGCCACCACAGCCCCTCGACCGGGCCGCGGCGACCCTCGGTCTCGATCGCCTTGCGGAGCTTCTGGTTGATCGCGCGAACCTCCGCGGGGCTGGTGGCCGGGTCGTAGCGGACTGAGGTCAGCCCGAGCAGGTCGCTCGGCAGCTTCGAACCGTTCGCGTGGAGGATGAACGTGCGCCGGATGCCGAGCGCGCCGCCGAACAGCCCGGCCTCGAACACTACGTTGTCGCGCGGCGACGCCTGGCCGGACTGGGACGCATCCGTCGTGGTCCAGTCGTCCTGGGCGAACACGAACGCGGCGAAATCGACCTCCTGGGAGAGCTCGACGAGCCGGTCGAGGGTGGACCGCCCCGGGTTGAACGTGGTCGTCCAGGGCTCGACGTCG
>WNGA01001235.1_pt1 | contig 39356 bp, 54 predicted proteins | sample 5400061 | NCBI WGS metagenome assembly WNGA01 (sample SAMN13153366, study PRJNA577476) | soil metagenome | isolation source: 100 cm soil or saprolite under grassland replicate 2 | place: USA:California | collected 2016-06-15
AGTTTTACTTCCGGACGACGGACGTCACGGGTCTCGTGACGCTGCCGGAAGGCGCGGAGATGGTCATGCCGGGCGACAACGTGAGCCTCGAGGTCGAGCTCATCACGCCGATCGCCTGCGAGGAAGGTCTGCGCTTCGCTATCCGCGAAGGCGGCAAGACCGTCGGCGCCGGCGTCGTCGTCAAGATTCTGGAAGACGAGGTAAAAGCGAAGTGACACCCAAGATTCGTATTCGGTTGAAGGCGTACGATCACCGGCTGCTGGATCAGTCGGCCGGCGAGATCGTCGACACCGCGAAGCGGACCGGCGCGAGCGTCGCCGGCCCGGTTCCGCTGCCCACCAAGATCAACAAGTTCACCGTGCTGCGTTCGCCGCACGTCGACAAGAAGTCGCGCGAGCAGTTCGAGATTCGTACCCACAAGCGGCTGCTCGACATCCTCGAGCCGACGCAGCAGACGCTGGACGCGCTGATGAAACTCGACCTGTCAGCCGGCGTCGACGTCGAGATCAAGACCTAGCGGAAGACGTACACCGAGGCGCTCAACATGCAGATCGACATCGTCAACATCGAGGGCAAGAAGGTCGGACAGGCGGACCTGTCCGACGCCGTGTTCGGCGCCAAGGTGAAGGACTACCTCCTCTGGGAGATGGTCAAGGCGCAGCTGGCGGCGAGGCGCGCGGGCACGCACGACACTAAGACGCGTGCCGAGGTCCGCGGTGGCGGCAAGAAGCCGTACAAGCAGAAGGGCACTGGCAACGCCCGCCAGGGCTCGAGCCGCGCCCCCAACCACGTCGGCGGCGGCGTGGTGTTCGGGCCGCACCCGCGGTCGTATGCGTACACGGTGCCGAAGAAGGTGAAGCGCGCCGCGCTGGCGTCGGCGCTATCGCTCCGGGCCAAGGAGAAGAAGATCGTCGTCGTCGACGGCTTCGCCTTCGACGCTCCCAAGACCAAACGCCTGGCCGCCATCCTGAAGGTGCTCGGCGCCGAGCGCGCGGTGGTCGTCGACGGCAAGGCCAACGTCAACCTCTCGAAGTCGGGCCGCAACTTGCCGCGTGCCAAGGTGTTGCCCCCCGAGGGTCTCAACGTCTACGACATCCTGAACCACCCGAGTCTGGTCATCGTCGCCGCGGCGCTGAAGGACGTCGAGGCGCGCGTCCTGCCCGCGACGGCCAGCAAGAGCGCCGCGAAGGCGGCCTGAGGAGCCCCATGCGTTCACCCGAACAGATCATCAAGCGTCCGCTGCTGACCGAAAAGGGAACGCGGCTCAAGGAGACCGGCGGTCAGGTCGAGGGCGACATCGATACTGAAACCATGAAGTCGCAGCTCCTGTTCGAGGTCGCCCGCGACGCGAACAAGGTCGAGATTAGGCACGCGGTCCAGAAGTTGTGGAACGTCGACGTGCTCGCGGTGCGGACGTCCATCGTGCGGGGCAAGGAAAAGCGCATGGGCCGGTTCGTCGGCAAGCGCTCGAACTGGAAGAAGGCCGTGGTCACGATCGCGCCCGGCCAGACCGTCGAATTCTTCGAGGGAGTGTAATCGCCATGGGTCTTCGTCCACACAACGCAACCACGCCGGGCAGCCGCGGCCGCGTCGCTCCGGACTTCTCGGAGCTCTCGCAGGGCAACCGGCCCGAGAAGTCGCTCACCGCGTCGATGAACAAGACGGGCGGCCGTAACCACTACGGTCGCATCACGTCTCGGTTTCGCGGCGGCGGTCACAAACGCCGCTTCCGTCTGGTCGACTTCCGCCGCAACAAGATCGGCGTTCCCGCGCGCGTCGCGACGGTCGAATATGATCCGAACCGCACCGCGCGCATCGCGCTCCTTCACTACCTCGACGGCGAGAAGCGCTACATCCTGTGCCCCGACGGGCTCAAGGTCGGCGATACCGTGCTGTCGTCGCGCAACGCCGACATCAAGCCAGGCAACAACCTGCCGCTACGGTTCATCCCGCTCGGTACCACGGTTCACAACATCGAGCTCAAGATCTCGGGCGGCGCGCAGATGTGCCGTTCGGCGGGGACGGGCGCGCAGGTCATGGCTAAAGAGGGTGACTGGGGCCAGGTCCGACTACCTTCGGGGGAGACCCGCCGCGTGCACCTCGACTGCCGCGCGACCATCGGCCAGGTCGGCAACATCGAGCACGCGTCGGTCCACATCGGCAAGGCGGGCCGGACGCGCTGGAAGGGCCGCCGCCCGCACAACCGCGGCGTGACGATGAACCCGGTCGACCACCCGATGGGCGGCGGCGAAGGCCGTTCCTCCGGCGGTCGCCACCCCTGTTCGCCCTGGGGCCAGCTGTCGAAGGGCCTCAAGACCCGTGAGAACAAACGAACCGACGCGATGATCGTCAAGCGTCGCGGCAAAAAGGCGTAACCATGGCGCGTTCAGTCAAGAAGGGCCCGTTCGTCGACAAGAGCCTGATGAAGAAGGTCGTCGAGATGCAACGGGTGAAGTCGAAGAAGGTGCTCAAGACCTGGTCGCGTCGCTCGACCATCATCCCCGACATGTTGGGGATGACCTTCGCGGTTCACAATGGGCGCAAGTTCGTGCCCGTGTTCACCACCGAGAACATGGTCGGTCACAAGTTGGGCGAGTTCGCGCCCACCCGGACCTTCCACGGTCACTCCGGCGATCGCAAGGCGGCGGCCGGACCGAGCGGCGGGGCCCCGGCCGGCGGTGCGGCGCCCGCTGCGGCTCCGGCGGCCAAGAAGTAAAGGGGACACCACATGGCACGCGCAATTCTGAGACGGTTTCGCGAGGCACCCCGGAAGGTGCGGGCGGTGGCGGACATGATCCGCGGCCGGCCAATCGAGGACGCGATGTCGATCCTTCGCACCCAGCGGCGCAAGGCGGCCGCGATGCTCAGCAAAGTGCTGGGCTCGGCGATCGCGAACGCGACCGAGAACGAGAAGGCGGACCCCGACAAGCTCGTCGTCACCCAGGTGTTCATCGACGGCGGGCCGGTACAGAAGCGATGGATGGCGCGCTCGATGGGACGCGCGAACCGGATCAACGCGAGGACGTCGCACGTGACCGTCGTGGTCGACGTGCCGGAATAAGGACTGGAATAAGGAACCCTCTCCCGGACCCTCTCCCACTTCGTGGGAGAGGGACAGAAGGAAAAAGGTCGATCTCATGGGACAGAAAACACATCCAGTTGGATTCCGGCTCGGCGTCGTCCGGGGTTGGAGCTCGAAGTGGTACTCGGAGAAGGAGTTCTCCAAGTGGCTGCACGAGGACCTGCGCCTCAAGAAGTTCGTCAAGCAGAAGCTCAACCACGCCGGCGTCTCGGCGGTCGAGGTCGAGCGCGCGGCGAACAAGGTGAAGATCAACATCTTCACCGCGCGCCCCGGCATCGTCATCGGCAAGCGCGGCGCCGGTGTCGAGACGCTGAAGAAAGAGGTCCAGGCACTGACCTCGAACGAGGTATTCCTGAACATCCAGGAGGTCCGCAAGGCCGAGACCAACGCGCAGCTCGTGGCCGAGAACGTCGCGACCCAGCTCGAGCGCCGGGTGGCGTTCCGCCGCGCGATGAAGAAGTCGGTCCAGACCGCGATGAAGTTCGGCGCCAAGGGCATCCGACTCGCGTGCTCGGGCCGGCTCGGCGGCGCGGAGATGGCGCGCTACGAGTGGTACCACGAGGGTCGCGTGCCGTTGCACACGCTGCGCGCCGACATCGAGTACGGCACCACCGAGGCGCACACGACCTACGGCGCCATCGGCGTCAAGTGCTGGATCTTCAAGGGCGAGGTTCTGCCCTTGCGCAACTCTCGTCTCGCCTGAAATAGGGAACCCTCACCCCAACCTCTCCCACTGCGTGGGAGAGGCGAGTAGGAAAAGGATTTTCAAATGCTCGCTCCGAAGAAAGTCAAATGGCGCAAACAGCAGAAGGGCCGAATGACCGGCCTTTCCAAGGGCGCGACCTCGATCTCGTTCGGTGAGTACGGGCTGCAGGCGCTGACCTGCGGCTTCGTGACCAGCCGTCAGATCGAGGCGGCGCGTATCGCCATCTCCCGCCACGTCAAGCGCGGCGGAAAGCTCTACATCCGCATCTTCCCCGACAAGCCGATCTCGAAGAAGCCGGCCGAGACCCGCATGGGCCACGGCAAGGGCAACCCCGAGGAATGGGTCGCGGTCGTGCGCCCCGGGCGCGTGATGTACGAGCTCGAAGGCGTCAACGAGACGCTGGCGCGCGAAGCATTCCACCTCGCGGAGCACAAGCTCAGCGTGCAGACGCGGTTCTTGGCGCGGGAAGGTGTGCTGTGAAGTCGACCGTCGTCGCCAAGGATCTGCGTGGGAACGATCCGGAGGAGCTGCGCCGCACGGTGCGCAAGCTGGAAGAGGATCTGTTCAAGCACCGGCTCAAGAAGAACACCAACCAGCTCGAGAACACGATGCTGATCCGCAACACAAGGCGCGACATCGCGCGGGTCAATACCGTGCTCGCCGAGCGCCTGGGCGCCGGTGGCGCGGCGGGTGCCGCGAAGGCGACGTCCGACGAGGCGCCTGCCAAGGATCAAGACAAGTCGGCCAAGCCCGCCAAGACGGCCACCAAGTCGGCCAGCAAGTCCGCCACCAAGTCCGCGCCCAAGCCCCCGAAGACCGCAGCATCTGAGAAGGAGACCTAGCCGTGCCCGGTCACAAAATCCACAAGCGTCGCATGATCGGTGTCGTCACCAGCGACAAGATGAACAAGACCCGTGTGGTGATGGTCGAGCGCCGTCTCGCTCACACCAAGTACGGCAAGTACATGACGAACCGCACGAAGTACAAGGCGCACGACGAGAAGAACGAGTTTCGCACTGGCGACCGCGTTCAGATCGTCGAGAGCCGCCCGCTTTCGCGCGACAAGCGCTGGCGCGTCGAGAAGCTCATCACCCGGCCGCAAGAAGCGTAATCGCAAGCGCAAAGGACGCCTAAGTCATGGTCCAGACAACCACCACGCTCGACGTTGCCGACAACTCGGGTGCCAAGAAGGTCATGTGCATCCGCGTGCTCGGCGGCACCAAGCGCAAGTACGCGTCGATCGGTGACGTCATCGTCGTCTCGATCAAGGAAGCGATTCCCAACGCCAAGGTGAAGAAGGGCGAGGTCGCCAAGGCTGTCATCGTGCGCACCAAGAAAGAAGTGTCGCGCCAGGACGGGTCCTACATCCGCTTCGACTCCAACTCGGCGGTTCTGGTCGACAAGGACAACGAGCCGGTCGGGACGCGCATCTTCGGCCCAGTCGCTCGCGAGCTGCGGGCCAAACGGTTCATGAAGATCATCTCGCTCGCGCCGGAGGTTCTTTAGTCATGCATGTTCGCAAGGGAGATCAGGTCGTCGTCATCGCGGGCAAGGAAAAAGGCAAGCGCGGCCGCGTGCTGCGGCTGGCGACCGAGAAGGGCCGCGTGTTCATCGAGCGCGTGAACCTGGTCAAGCGCCACACAAAGCCGACCCAGCGCAGCCCGCGCGGCGGGATCCTCGAAAAGGAAGGGTCGGTCCAGGCGTCGAATGTCTCGCTCTGGTGCGGCAAGTGTGTGGCTCCGCGTCGCGCCCGCGTCGAGGAAAAAGATGGCCAGAACAAGCGCCGCATCTGCGTGAAGTGCGGCACCGTGTTCGAGACCGCGTAGTCGTGCGCTTGCCGCAATAAGGAAACTGAGAAATGGCTGACGAAGAAAATCCCGACAAAGCCGCCAAGGCCGAAAAGTCCGGCAAACCGCAACTGACACCCGAGCAGGAAGCCGAGGCGGCCGCCAAGAAGGCGGCGCGCGCCGAGGCAAAGGCCAAAGGTGTGAAGTCCGGCAAGGGCAAAGGCGCCGCGGCGGCGGCGAAAGAGGTCGCGACGGAACGCGTGAAGCGCACGTCGCCCCCGCGGCTCCGCAAGCTCTACGACGCCGAGATCAAGGGCAAGTTGATCTCGGAGTTCAACCTCACCAACAACATGGAGGCGCCGCGCCTCACCCGGATCACCATCAACATGGGCCTCGGCGAGGCGGTGACCAACCCCAAGCTACTCGACAGCGCGGTCGAGGAGCTGGGCGCGATCACCGGTCAGCGCCCCGTCGTCACCAAGGCCAAGAAGTCGATCGCGGTCTTCAAGCTCCGCGCCGGCCAGAAGATCGGCGCGATGGTGACGCTGCGCCGCGATCACATGTACGAGTTCTTCGATCGGCTGGTGTCGTTCGCGCTGCCGCGCGTGCGCGACTTCAAGGGCGTGTCGCCCAAGTCGTTCGACGGCCGCGGCAACTACACCCTCGGCGTCAAGGAAGAGATCATCTTCCCCGAGGTCAACTTCGAGAAGATCGACAAGCCGAAGGGGATGAACATCACCTTCAACACCACCGCCGCCAACGATGACCAGGGGCGCGCGCTCCTGCGCCACCTCGGCATGCCCTTCAGGAACTAATCATGGCCAAAACCGTCGACATGCCCGCCAACAAGAAGGCGCCCAAGTTTCGGGTGCGCCACCGCAATCGCTGCCGCCAGTGCGGCCGCGCGCGTGCGTTCATCAGGAAATTCGACCTATGCCGCCTCTGCTTCCGGAACTTGTCGCTTCGAGGCGACATCCCGGGCGTGATCAAATCGAGCTGGTAGGACAGGTGATTGAATGTCAATGACTGACCCCATAGCGGACTTCCTGGCACGGATTCGGAACGGCATCCTCGCGCGCCACACCGAGGTGAAAGCGCCGTCGTCCAAGCTCAAGCAGCGAATCTGCGAGCTGCTCGCCTCCGAGGGCTACATTCTCGGCCACGACGTGAACGACAACGAAGGCTTCGCCGAGATCGTGGTGCGGCTTCGCTGGGCGGACTCGCCCCCGCGCACCAACGCGATCACCGGCCTGCGCCGGCGCTCACGCCCAGGGCAGCGGATGTACGTCGGTCACGGGACGATCCCCAAGGTCCGTTCGGGCCTGGGCATCGCCATCTTGTCGACGTCGAAGGGCCTGATGACCGATCGCGCCGCCCGCAAGCAGGGCCTGGGCGGCGAGCTTCTTTGCGAGGTTTGGTAGCCGTCATGTCACGTATCGGAAGAAAACCAGTACCGCTCCCCAAGGGCGTCACACTCGCGCAGAAGTCGGGCGCTTTCAGCGTCAAGGGACCGAAGGGCGAGCTCAGCAAGGCGATGCCCACCGGCGTGTCGTTCAAGACCGAAGCCGACAAGATCATCGTGTTGCGAGCGGACGATTCGCACGAGAACCGCGCGAAGCACGGCCTCATGCGCGCGCACCTCGCCAACATGGTCAAGGGCGTGACCGAAGGCTGGACGCGCGAGCTCGAGATCAACGGCGTCGGTTATCGCGCCGAGGTCGCGGGCGATACCATGACCATGGCGCTCGGCTACTCGCACCCGGTGGTGTTCAAGCTGCCGAAGGGCGTGTCGGCCAAGGTCGACAAGAACCGCGTCACACTCACGAGCTCCGACCGCGATCTGCTCGGGCAGACCGCGGCCAAGGTGCGTGAGCTGCGCGGCCCCGAGCCTTACAAGGGCAAGGGCGTCAAGTACGTCGAGGAGTTCATCAAGCGCAAGGTCGGCAAGGCCGGCGCCACCGGCGGCGGCGGCAGCTAGGCCGCGGCTCGTTAGCGAAAGAAAAGACACCATCATGCTCATCATCAACAACAAAAAGGGCAACCGGCAGAAGCGTCACCGCTCGCTGCGCAAGCGGATCGAGGGGACGCTCGAACGCCCGCGCCTGGTCGTGTTCCGCAGCGCGCGACACATCTACGTTCAGGTCATCAACGACCTCGAGAACAAGACGCTCGCCGCGCTCTCCGACAAGAAGGTGGAGAAGACAAAAGGCGACAAGAAGGCGCGCGCCAAGGAAGTCGGCACCGCGATCGCGAAGGACTGCCTCGGCAAGGGCATCGACAAGGTCGTGTTCGACCGCGCCGGCTACAAGTACCACGGGCGAGTCTCGGCGCTGGCCGAGGGCGCCCGTGCCGGCGGGCTGAAATTCTAGGAAAGGGACAGGTCATCTAGATGGGCATCAACTACGAAGAGGTCGGCGAGCTGGTCGACAGCGTCGTGTTCATCAATCGCGTCGCCAAGGTCGTCAAGGGCGGCCGGCGCTTCTCGTTCTCCGCGCTCGTCGTGGTGGGCGATCAGCGTGGCTACGTCGGCGCCGGTCTCGGCAAGGCCAACGAGGTTCCCGAAGCGATCCGCAAGGGCACCGAGCAGGCCAAGAAGAACCTGTTCCGCATCCCGCTCGTCGGCGGCACCATCCCGCACGAGGTGCAGGGCCACTTCGGCTCGGGCACGGTGTTGTTGCGTCCGGCGAGCGCCGGGACCGGCGTCATCGCGGGCGGCGCCGTCCGCCCCGTGCTAGAGGTGGCGGGCGTGCAGGACATCCTCACCAAGTGCATCGGCACCTCGAACCCCCACAACGTGATCCACGCCACCGTGGACGCGCTCCAGCAGCTGCGCAGCGCCGAGGTGTCGGCCAGCCTGCGCGGCAAGACGCTCCAGGAGCTCGCGGAGTAACAAATGGCCAAGCAACTGCGCGTCACCCTGATCCGGAGCGGCATCAACCGCCCCGAAACCCACAAACGGACCATCAAGGGGCTCGGGCTCTCGAAGATGGGCGTTGCCGTGACGTTGCCGGACAACGTCTCCGTGCGTGGCATGATTCGTTCGGTCTCTCACCTCGTTCGCGTCGACAAAGCGGAATAGGACACTCACATGGGTACGACGTTGCATACGCTGAAGGGCCCGCGCGGGGCGACCCGCAACCGCAAGCGCATCGGCCGCGGTCCCGGGTCGGGCACGGGCGAGCAGTCGGGCAAGGGCGTCAAGGGCCAGAAGGCGCGCACCGGCCACCACGGCGCGCGCCTCGGGTTCGAAGGCGGTCAGATGCCGATGCAGCGCCGCTTCCCGAAGAAGGGGTTCAAGAACCCGTTCCGCGAGGAGGTATTCGTCGTCAACGTCGGCGCGCTCGCCGAGCGGTTCCCGTCGGGCACCGTGGATCTCGCCACGCTTCAGGGCGCGGGGATGGTTCCTCGCAGCGCGAACAACGTGAAGATCCTCGGGGAAGGCGACGTCAAGACCAAGCTCACGGTCAAAGCGACCGCGTTCTCCGCGTCCGCCAAGGAGAAGATCGAAAAGGCGGGCGGCAAGGTCGAGCTGGTCGGCGGTTCGGTCGCCAGCAACACCGCGGGCTAGCGCGAACATGGCTTCGGGATTCCAGAACATCGGCAAGATTCCGGAGCTGCGCCGGCGCATCTTCTTCACGCTGACGCTGCTCGCGGTCTACCGGATCGGCGCGTTCGTCACGACCCCCGGCGTCAACCGCGCCATCATGGGGAAGATCGTGAATCAGGCCTCGGGGTCGTTCCTGGGCCTGTTCAACATGTTCTCGGGCGGCGCGCTCGAGCAGATGTCGATCTTCGCGCTCGGCATCATGCCGTACATCAGCGCGTCCATCATCTTGCAGCTGCTCACGGTCGTCATTCCCCAGCTGGAGCAAATCCAGAAGGAAGGCGAGATGGGGCGGCGGCGGTTGAACCAGTACACGCGCTACGGCTGCGTGATCCTGTCGCTCATACAATCGTTCTTCATCGCGCGCTGGCTGGAATCGAATAACCGCGCCTACGCGCAGTTCGGCCAGGTGGTGACCGATCCCGGGTGGACGTTCCGCCTGCTGACCATGATCTCGCTGACCACCGGGACGGCGTTCATCATGTGGCTCGGCGAGCAGATCACCGAGCGCGGGATCGGCAACGGCATCTCCCTGATTATTTTCGCGGGGATCGTCACCGACATGCCCGACGCCGCGGTCCGCATGTTCGAGAAGGCCAAGACCGGCGACGTCACCGCGTTCGACCTCGCGGTCATCGCGATGCTGATCGTGCTCGTGGTCGCGGTCATCATCTTCTTCGAACGCGGGCAGAGACGCATACCCGTCCAATACGCCAAACGCATCGTCGGCAAAAAGATGATGGGCGGCCAGACGTCGCATCTGCCGTTGAAGGTGAACACGGCGGGCGTCATCCCCCCAATCTTCGCGTCGTCGATCCTGATGTTCCCGCAGCAAATCGCGTCGTTCGTGCAGACGCCGTGGATGCAGCGGCTGTCCGAGGCGCTGCACCCGGGCGACTGGCGCTACAACCTCGTCTACATCGCCCTCATCGTTTTCTTCTGTTACTTCTACACGGCCGTCACCTTCAACCCGGTGGACGTCGCCGACAACATGAAGAAGTACGGCGGCTTCATTCCCGGCATCCGGCCCGGCCGAGCCACCGCGGCGTTCATCGACAAGGTGCTGACCCGGATCACGTTCGGTGGCGCGGTCTATGTGTCGGCGATCTGTGTATTGCCGTCGCTCTTGCACGAGAAGATGAAGGTGCCGTTCTACTTCGGCGGCACCGGCCTCATGATCGTCGTCGGCGTCGCGCTCGATACCGTCCAGCAGATCGAGTCGCATCTCATCACCCGCAACTACGAGGGGTTCACCGGTCCGCGCGGGCCACGCATCCGCGGCCGCGGCGGGCGGGGCACGGGAGCGGTCGGGGCGTAGGGGACCATGCGCGTGAAGAAGTCGGGCGTTGAGTGAGAATCTCCTGCTGTTCGGGCCCCCGGGAGTGGGGAAGGGGACGCAGGCGGTGCGGCTGGCGGGCGTTTTCCAGATTCCTCACATCGCGACCGGCGACATGCTTCGGGCGGCGATCCAGTCGTACACGCCCGTCGGCCAGCGTGCCAAAGAGTTCATCGACAAAGGTCAGCTCGTTCCCGACCAAGTGGTTCTCGCGCTCATCGCGGAGCGGCTCGCCCACTCCGACACCGCACGCGGCTTCCTCCTCGACGGTTTCCCGCGCACGGTGCCCCAGGCGGAGGCGCTGGGCGGCATGCTGAGCGGGACCGGCAAGAAGCTGGATCACGTGCTCGTGCTCCATGCACCCGACGAGGAGCTCGTGTCACGCATCGCGGGCCGCCGGATCTGCGAGAGCTGCCAAGCGAGCTACCACGTCACCGCCAAGCCGCCCAAGAAGCCGGGCGTGTGCGACCGTTGCGGCGGGATGCTGATCCAGCGCAGCGACGACTCGGAGAGCATCATCCGCAACCGGCTGCGCGAGTTCGCTGCCAAGACCAAGCCGGTGATCGACTACTTCCTGGCGAACGGCTGGCCGGTGCGCAAGATCGACGCGAACGGCAACATGGACCAGATCTTCGGCCGCATCTACGCGGCGGTGCTGCTGCCGTAGGGTAAAGCGCTATGTCGATTCAGCTCAAGAGCACCACCGAGATAGCCAAGCTCCGCGAGGCGAACCTCGTCGTCGCCGACGTGCTCGACCGCTTGCAAGAGGCGGCCAAGCCCGGGATTACGACCATGGAGCTGAACGAGATCGCGGCCGCGCGCCTGCGCCAACTGAAGGCCGAGCCCGCGTTCCTCGGCTACCATGGTTATCCGGCGGTGCTCTGCACCTCCGTGAACGAAGTGGTCGTCCACGGCATCCCGCGCAAGGACGTGGTGCTCAAGGACGGGGACCTGCTGTCCATCGACTTCGGGGCGTTCAAGCAGGGCTGGTGCGGAGACTCGGCCCGGACCATCCCCATCGGCCAGATCAGCCCGGAGGCGGAGTCGCTGATGAACACCACCCGGGAGTCGCTCGAGCGCGCGATCAAGATGTGCGTCCCTGGCAACCGTCTCGGGGACATTGGCTGGGCGGTCCAGTCCCACGCGGAGGCGCACGGCTACACGGTGGTGCGCCAGTTCGTGGGCCACGGAATCGGCCGGGCCATGCACGAGGAACCCCATGTCCCGAACTATGGGGACGCCGGCAAAGGGCGCCGCCTGTCGCCCGGGCTGGTGGTCGCCATCGAGCCCATGGTCAACGCCGGGGGCCCAGAAGTAGTCGTCCAGGAAGACGGGTGGACGGCTGTAACCAAAGATGGTAGTCTCTCGGCCCATTTCGAGCACTCGGTCGCCATCACGGATGACGGCCCGTTTGTGCTGTCGAGGGCGTGAAGGCGTTTTCGTACGATTTCAGCGCTTTTACATTGGGGATTCGTGATATCGGGAGCAGCCGATGAAGGTCAGAGCGTCAGTCAAAAAGGTATGTGTCAAATGCAAGGTGATCCGCCGTCGCGGCATCGTGCGGGTCATTTGCGAAAACCAACGGCATAAGCAGAGGCAGGGATAAATGGCGCGTCTGGCAGGCGTCGATCTTCCGCGCAATAAGCGGATGGAGATCGCGCTCACGTACATCTACGGAATCGGAAGGGCGCTGTCGCGCGAGATCCTGAAGGAGGCCGAGGTCTCCTTGGACAAGCGGACCGACGCGCTCGACGACAACGAGACCCGGCGCATCCGCGAGGTTATCGAAGGTCGTCAGCTCAAAGTCGAAGGCGACTTGCGGCGTGAAGTTTCCATGAACATCAAGCGGCTGATGGACCTCGGATGCTTCCGGGGCCTGCGTCACCGCAAGAGCTTGCCGGTCCGCGGCCAGCGCACCCACACCAACGCCCGTACGCGCAAGGGCCCGCGCAAGGGTCAGACGATGAAGCCGAAGGCCAAAGAAGGGACTGGCGCTTAAATCATGGCCGACAACACCACGCCGGAAGCGCCCAAGGGCAAGCCCAAGGTCAAGAAGGCCAAGAAGAACGTTCAGAGCGGCATCGCGCACATCACCGCTTCGTTCAACAACACGATCGTCACCATCACCGACGTGTCCGGCAACGTCGTCGCGTGGTCGTCGGCGGGCGTCAAGGGCTTCAAGGGCTCGCGCAAGTCGACGCCGTTCGCCGCGCAGCTCGCGGCCGAAGACGCCGCCCACAAAGCGATGGAGCACGGCATGCGGTCGCTGTCCGTGTACGTCAAAGGCCCCGGGTCGGGCCGCGAGTCGGCGCTGCGTGCGCTCGCATCGACCGGCTTCAAGATCGCGCTCATCCGCGACCTCACCCCCATCCCCCACAACGGTTGCCGCCCTCCCAAGCGGCGCCGCGTCTGACAAGGAACCTCACAAGGAACCCTCACCCTACCCTCTCCCGCAAGCGGGAGAGGAATTTGGAAAAAGATGGCTAATTACTCCGGACCTGTTTGTCGGCTCTGCCGGCGCGAAGACATGAAGCTGTTCCTCAAGGGGGACCGCTGTTACACGGACAAGTGCGGCTACGAGCGGCGCGCGTACGCCCCCGGCCAGCACGGCCAAGCGCGGCGGCGGAAGCTGTCGAACTACGGTTCGCAGTTGCGCGAGAAGCAGAAGGTCAAGCGCATCTACGGCTTGGCCGAGCGGCAGTTCCGCGGCTACTACCACAAGGCGATCCGCATGCGCGGGGTCGCGGGCGAGAACCTGCTGCAGCTCTTGGAACGCCGGCTCGACAACGTGATCTACCGCCTCGGGTTCGCCTCCGACCACGCCGAGGCTCGCCAGTTGGTGCGCCACGGGCATTTCCTGGTCAACGGGCACCGGGCTGACATCCCGTCGTTTCTCTGCAAGGCGAACGACCAAATCGAGGTCGTGGACAAGTCCAAGAAGGTGACCCGAATCCTCGAGAGCCTGGGCGCCGTGGACCGCCGCGGGGTGCCCAAGTGGCTGGAGCTGGACAAGGACAATTTCAAGGGCAAGCTCACGACGCTGCCCGCGCGCGAGGACCTGACGATCCCGATCCGCGAGCAGCTGATCGTAGAACTTTACTCGCGCTAACGCGCTCGTTGGAGCTCTACTCGCGCTAACCGATTTTCGAAATTATCGAGACCGAGACCCAGAAGGAGACGTACATGGCGACTGCCGGTGGCATGCAAAGCAGCACGACTCAAAACACTTTCATCGCGCGCAATTGGCGCGACCTCATCCGGCCCCGGAAGCTCGAGGTGGATCCGGAGTCGCTGACGGCGACCTACGGCAAGTTCACCTGCGAGCCGCTCGAGCGAGGATTCGGGACGACGCTCGGCAACAGCCTGCGCCGCATCCTGCTGTCGTCGCTGCAGGGCGCCGCCATCAATGCGGTGAAGATCGAGGGCGCGCTTCACGAGTTCACCACCATCCCCGATGTCGTCGAGGACGTGACCGACATCGTGCTCAACCTCAAGGAGGTGCTGCTCAAGTCGGTCGACTCCAAGCCGCGCGTGCTGCGGCTCGAGAAGGACGGCGAGGGCAAGGTGAGCGCGGGCGACATCCAGGTCACCGACGGCGTCGAGGTGCTGAACCCCGACCACAAGATCCTCACCTGCTCGAAGGGCGCGAAGCTGCGGCTGGAGCTATACGTCGGCACCGGTCGGGGCTACGTCCCTTCGGAACGAAACAAGACCGTGCAGACGCCGGTCGGAGTCATCCCGATCGATTCGCTGTTCTCGCCCATCCGCAAGGTCAACTTCCAGGTGACCAACGCGCGCGTCGGGCAGCAGACCGACTACGACCGCCTCACGCTCGAAGTGTGGACGAACGGCGCCGTCCGTCCCGACGACGCGGTCGCGTTCGCGGCCAAGATCCTCAAGGACCAGCTCTCGATCTTCATCAACTTCGAGGAGGGCGCCGAGCCCGCCCACGAAGGCCTCGTGTCGGAGGAGCAGCAGAAGCTCAACGAGAACCTCTGGAAGTCGGTGGATGAGCTCGAGCTGTCGGTGCGGTCGGCGAACTGCTTGCAGAACGCCAACATCCGCTACATCGGCGAGCTCGTGCAGCGCACCGAGTCCGAGATGCTCAAGACCAAGAACTTCGGCCGCAAGTCGCTGAAGGAGATCAAGGAGATCCTCGCCGAGATGGGTCTCTCGCTCGGCATGAAGCTCGAGGGCTGGCCCGGTGATGGGCCGCCCAAGAAGGCGTAAGGCGTAAGGCGTAAGCCGGCGACGTCAGCCGAGCGGGATAGCGAAGACCAACAACGACTGCAACTAGAAGCTAGGGAACGTCGATGCGACATCAGAGAGCAGGGGTCCACCTTTCGCGCACGTCCGCGCACCGTAAGGCGTTGTTTTCCAATCTGGTGGCGGCGCTGTTCTACAGCGAACGCATCCGGACCACGGACGCCAAGGCCAAGGAGACGCGACGGTTGGCGGAGCGGACCATCACCTGGGCGCGTCGCGTGGGCGAGGCTCTCGGCAAGAAGGCCGACAAGCGCAGCGACGAGGAGTCGGCGCGTGTGGTGCACGCGGTTCGCATGGCGCGTCGCGTGGTGCGCGATCGCGGGGCGGTCACCAAGCTGTTCGACGAGCTGGCGCCCCGGTACTTGGCCCGGCACGGCGGCTACACGCGGATCGTGAAGCTCGGCCAGCGGCCGGGAGACGCTGCGCCGATGTCGCTGCTCGAGCTCTTGCCTGACGACAACGCCAAGCCCGCGGCCAAGCCGGAAGCCGGCAAGGACGACAAGGGCGCGAAGGCGAAGGGTGGGGCCAAGGTCGACGCGAAAGCCGAGTCGAAGTCGGGCAAAGCGGGCAAGGCCGCCGTAGAGTCGGCGAAGAAAAAGCCGGTCGCCAAGTCCAAGTCAGAAAAGTAAGGCTGACAGGTAGTTAGCGGCGCGATCCGGTGAGGGCGCGCGGGGGCGGATTTGCCGCGCCGGGCGCTACAGTTTCGTCGCATTCCTGACGACTGATTCCTTCGGCGCGGGGCGAGCTCAGACCCCGCAAAAAGGTTCACTAAGGAGTGTCCATGAACACCGGTGCTGGCGCCAAGCCCTCGTCCGCTCAGCAGAACGTGCGGGCGGCGGAACGTTTCGATCTCGAGGTGAAGGTCGATCTCGAAAGCGACCACAACTTCTATACCGGGCTCACGCAGAACATCAGCGCGGGCGGTCTCTTCATCGCGACACACGTGTTGCGAAAGATCGGCGACCGGATCACGCTCAACTTCATTCTGCCCGGCGCGGACAAGCCGGTGGCGGTCGAAACCGAAGTGCGCTGGATCCGCGAGAACACCGCGCTTCAAAAGGTGGACGGGTCCACCGGCATGGGCGTGCGCTTCATAAATCTCACGCCCGAAGCCTCGGCCGCGATCAACAAGTTCCTCCAGAGTCGCGACTCGCTGTTCTACGACGACGAGGATTAAAGGCGCGCAGGGGGGACTACGTCCCCCCTACGGGACCCCCCTCCTTAGGTCGACGCCGGCGCGGCACCCGGGGTCCCCGTGCACGTCTTCGTGCGCGGGGTGGGGCTATGCCGCGCCTCCCGGGTGCTTGGACCCGCTCGCGATGCTCGCTCTGACGGCCAGATTCGCGTGAATGTCTTGGCGGTGGGCGCGCCTTACGGGATGCTCGTCCCATGCATCTCAACAAGCCGCTTCTGCTCCTGCTGCTGATCGGTCTTGGCTGTGGTTCGCCGGGAGGCGGGTCGCCCGGGACCGGCGGAAGCTCGGGTGCCGCCGGCATCACAGGCAACGCGGGTACGACCGGCGCGGGGGGGGCGATGGGCGCGGCAGGGACCGGCGCCGCGGGAACCACCGGCACAGCGGGGACCAGCAGCATGGCCGGCACGGCGGGCACCAGCGGCGCGGCGGGGACGGTGGGCGCGGCGGGGAACGGCGGCGCGGCGGGACGGGGCGGCACGGGCGGTGGTGGCATGACCGGTGGCGCGGGCGGGACGGGGGGCGGGGGAGCGACCGGTGGGGCGGGCCGGGGCGGGACGGGCGGCGGCGCGGCGGGCGGGCGGGGGGGCACGACCGGGGCGGCGGGCCGCTCTGGCAACCTGCGCATCATGCCGCTCGGTGATTCGACGACGGCGTCGATCTGTTACCGCTCGAGGCTTTGGCAGCAGCTCACGCAGTCGGGCCGCACGCAGTTCGACTTCATCGGCAGCCGCAAGGGTGACCCAGGTTGCAGCTTCACCGGCTACGACCAAGACAACGAAGGTCACGGCGGCTACATCGTCACCGACATCCTCAAGGCCACCAGCACCGGGCGGCCGGGGGGCGCGGATTCGAGCGATCCGTTCGACGCGTCGGCGAAGGATCTCGCGACCTGGCTCGACGGCCGCCCCGCCGACGTCGTGCTCATGCACTTCGGCACCAATGACGTGTGGAACAACATCGCGCCGGCCACCATCACCAACGCATACACGGCCATCCTGAACAAGTTGCGCGCGGTCAACCCGAACGTGCGCGTGCTGGTCGCGCAAATTACGCCGCTCAACCCGTCGGGCTGCGGAGACTGCGTGGCTCGCGTCCAGGCGCTGAACGCGACGATTCCGGGCTGGGCGAGCGCGAGCTCGACGACTCAGTCGCCTATCACCGTGGTCGACCAATTTACGGGCTTCGACCCGGCTACCGACACCCGAGACGGCGTGCACTCGAACGACGCCGGGTCGACGAAAATCGCGAGCAAGTGGTTCAATGCGCTCTCGCTGTTGTTCTGAGGCGGTTGTAATGGTCTCGAACCCAGGCGTATAACGCCGCGGATGGGTGATCCGGCGGCGTTGCCGGGGATTGGGTGGCAGTCGCTGGCGTTGTCGCTGGCGTCGCTCGGCGTGGTGTGTGTGGTGGCCTGGGGAGCGCTGCGGCTGCTCGCGGGACGCGGATTCGGCAAGGCGAGCGGCGCGGTGCGAATCCTGGCGCGTTGCCCACTCGAGCCGCGGCGGTCGGTGTACGTGATCGAGGCGGCCGGGCGCTGCTTTCTCGTTGGTGTCGGCGACGGGCCGATGACGGTGCTCGCCGAGTTGGACGGTGACAAGCTGCCGCGCCCACAATCGGTGGGGGTGCCGGGCGCGCGGTTCGCGGAGGTGCTCGCGCGCGTGCTTCGTCCGAAACCCGAGAAGGCGGGCGCCGTGTTGCCGGATGCGGGCGGGGATCCGCCGTGAGCGCGCCTCCGAGGATGCCCCTAGGCCGAGGACGCGCGGTGTTCGCGGGCGCGGTGGTGCTGCTGATGCCGGTCGTCGCGCAGGCAGCGCCGCGTGCGGGCGTGCACGACGGCGGGTTGGCGTCGCGGCCGCTGGTGTTGATCCTGGCGATGGCCGCGCTGTCGCTGATTCCGTTCGCGCTGCTGATGGTGACGTCGTTCGTGCGCATCTCGGTGGTGCTCTCGATCCTGCGCAGCGCGATCGGCACGCCCTCGGTGCCGCCCACGCAGGTGCTGACCGGACTGTCGCTGGTGTTGACGCTCGCGATCATGGCGCCCACGGGCGAGCGCATGTACGCCGCGGTCGCTCCCGCGCTGGGGATGGCGGCGGGCGCCGACCTCGCCAGTGGCGAGACGGTCGGGGCGCTGATGACCGCCGCCGACCGCGGCAAGGAACCGCTACGTGAGTTCTTGCTCAAGCACACCGACGCGCGCGATCGGGCATCGTTCCTGTCGCTCGCGCAGAAGTTGCGGCTGCCCGCCGAGCGTGCCGCGGTGGCCGACCGCGACTTCGCGGTCATCGTGCCGGCGTTCGTGACCTCGGAGCTGCGGCGCGCGTTCCAGATCGGGTTCCTCGTGTTCATTCCGTTCCTGGTCGTCGACATGGTGATCGCGAACCTCCTGCTCGCCCTTGGCATGCACATGCTGTCGCCGACAACCGTGTCACTGCCGTTCAAGCTGTTGCTGTTCGTGCTGGCCGACGGCTGGCAGTTGGTGATTCGCGGCCTGGTGGAGAGCTACCTGTGAGCGACACGGCGACCACCCTCGTGCTGCGCGCGGTGCGCGAGGGGTTGATTCTCGTGCTGTTGCTGTCGGCGCCGCCGCTCATCGCCAGCATGGTGACCGGGTTCGTCGTCGGTCTGTTGCAAGCGGCGACTCAGATTCAAGACCAGACGCTCGCGTTCGTTCCCAAGTTGGTGGTGGTCATGATCGTGTTGATCGCGATGGGGCCGGTGCTGGGCGCGTCGCTGGTGCGGTTCTCGCAGGCGCTGTTCCTCGCCATCCCGCAAGTGGCGCACGCGGTCGGCTGACGCGCGGGGCCCGCATGCCGGCCGTCGATCTCGCTCTGGGGCGCACGCTGGGCCTGGTCGTCGCGACCGCGCTCGCGGCCGCGCGGCTGACGCCGGTGGTGTGGATGGTCGCGCCGCTCGGCGGTCCGCGGCTGCCGGCGATGGTGAGGGTCGGCTTCGCGTTGCTACTCGCCGCCATCGCGTCGCCGCTGCTGGCTCCCGCCGCGGCGGTGCACGCGTTCGCTGACGCGTCGGCGCTGCGGCTCGCGCTGCACCTCGCGCGCGAGGTGATGGTCGGCTTTTGCCTCGCGCTGGTGGCGTCGGCGGTGTTCCGTGCCGCCGAGGTCGCGGGCCGACTCGGCGACACGCTCCGCGGCGCGAACATCGGCGAGGTCCTGGTGCCGACCGCGGATGAGCGCTCGAGCCCGCTCGGGGCGCTGTACCTGTTGCTGGCGACGCTCGTATTTCTGCAGGTAGGTGGCGTCCCGCGTCTCATCGAGGCTTTGCTTTCCAGTTATCGCGCGGTGCCGGTCGGCGGTGGGCTAAATGTAGGCGCGGCACGCGGGGCCGCCGCGCTGGTGGCGCTCGCGTCGGCGCGGCTGATCGCATCTGGCATGGCGCTGGCGGCGCCGATTGTCGTCGCGGTGTGGGTCACCGATGTGGCGCTCGGGCTGATCGCGCGCGCGGCGCCGCAAATTCCCGTGTATTTCGTCGGGTTACCGCTCAAGGGCTTGCTTGCGCTGGGCGTGGTCCTGTTGGGGCTTGGCACGCTCGAGGCCGCGCTGGTGGGTGAGATCGGGGCCTGGCTGACACTTTTCGGTCGCACCATCGCAACATTTGCCGACTGAGCCCGGCCGGGGTGCCGGACGGGTGTTAGGATCTCTTCATGAGCCCCCTCAACCGGTGGGCCGCAGGCGGTCTGTTGCTGCCGTCGGTGCTGCTGCCGTCGGTGTTACTGGCCTGGGCCGCGGTCGGCTGTGGCGAGATCAACGCCAGCGAAGAACCGTTCGTGGGGACGGTCGCGTATCAGGATCCGGGCGGTGCGTTTTCGCTGCGGTTGCTCGAACCGCCGTGGACCCCGCCGTTCAGGATCCAGGGCATCACCTTCTCGGGGGTCCCTCCGAGCGACGTGACCGACTTCAGCGATCCGACGGCGCTGCTCGCCAAGGCGCTCTACAGCCTGCAGATCGATCCGCCGGGCGGCACGGCGCCCGAGGCCGCGATGCAAGCGGTGAAGGAGGGCCTGCCGGCGACCGCGATGGCCGCCGAGGAGGCTGTCACCACCGCGTCGGGCGCGGACGGCATGGTGCTGGCGTGGCAAGAGGCCGCCGAAATCTTTCATCGAGACGCGTTCGTCGCGGCGTCGGGGACGCCGACGTACCGGCTGCACTTCACCGCCAAGAAGGCCATCGGCGACGACCCGATGGTTGGGCAGATGATCGCGAGCTTCACGCCCAAGTAGGCGACGGCAAGCCGATGAAGGTGACTCTCCACGCTCTCCTGGTCGTCACGGCGAGCTTGCTCGCGTTGCCCGCGAGCTTGCTCGCGGCGGCGCCCGCGCACGCCGCTGGCGACGAGGCCGACGATCCTAAGCTTGCACGTCGTCTCGGCGCCCGCATCAGCGTGCAGGCGCCGACGCCGGCCGCTTCGCGGGCGCGGGCCGTGGGAGCGCCGGCGCCGGCTCAGCCCATTCCGGCGGCGCCAACCACGCCTCGTCCGCCGATGCTCGCGGTCGATCCTGGCCCACTCCCGCCGTCCGCCAGCCCGAGCACGAGCTCAGGCGCGAGCGCGTCGACGGCGACGTGGCCGGAGGCGTCGGGACCAGTCGTCATCGCGGCCGCCGGCGAGCCGCCGCCGGAGCGCGAGACGTACGCGCTGCCGCGGGTGAAGCTCGCTTTCCGGCGCTTCGACTTCGTCCGCATCGGTGCGTCGGGATCGTCGGACGGCTCGGTCGCGTCGGAGGCGTTCAACAGCCTGTCCCTCGACGTCTATCCGGTGTCGAGCATCGTGCGCGTGGGGCTGTCGACGCAGTACGGGTGGGAGTCGGGGAGCTGGCTCGCGAACGGCGACTACTTCGCCGCCGAGTCGCTGTCGATCGGGGCGCAGTTGCCGCTCGGCGAGCGTGTGATGCCGTTTGCGGAAGCGTTCGGCGGCATCGGCTACATGCGCCGGTTGCAGTTCGATCGCACGATTCCGACCGCGTACTGGCAGTTGGGGATCGATGCCGGCGCCGAGATCTACTTCGCGCGGCTCGGGTTCGTGTCGGCCGCGGTCGGCTACCTGCACCCGGTCAATGGGTTCGCCAAGCTTCAGGAGTTCCAGACCGTGTTCGTCGACACCTGGTCGTTCAAGCTCGGGATCGGGCTCTGAACGAGCTCGACTAATTCCCGCAGCCGATGCGCGCGGTGTCGACGGCGACCTCGTCGATCCAGGCGACGAAGCCGGGTGGCGCGGCCTGGTAGTTGTTCCAGCCCACCTTGAGGTCGGTGAACACCATCGGGATGTCGGTGCGGTTGCTGCCGCTGCCGTAGTTGCCGGCGCCGTTCATGATCCGCATCTGCGTGACCTCGGCGCCGTCGAAGAAGAATTGATACGCCTGGGTGGCGCCATCGATGTGCCATTCGGCGCAGTGCCACTTGCCGTCGAACTTCCAGTCGTACGGACCTTGCTTGCCGAACTCGCTGCCGCCCTGGATCTGGACGTTCCATAGAAACTGGTGCTGCGACGCCACGTCGGGCGTGTCGACCGCCTGCTTGACGGTGTCGACCACGCGGTACTCGGACGCGCCGTTGGTCGGCCCGGTCCCCTGCAGAACGACCAGGCTCGAGTGCACGAACGCGTCCGGCACCGGCGTCTGGACCTTGTAGAAGATGCGGCCCCAGTGCCCGGCGCCGAAGCTCTCCGAGTCGGTGAAGTAGAAGCGCCGCTCGCCACTGTCGGCGGCGCCGACCTTGAGCGCGTGTGTGCCGCGTGCCGCCTGGTCGTCGGCGACGCTCGCGTTGCCGTGGCGGGTCCAGCCCGCCGGGGGTGTGGTGCCCACCGCCGTTCCTTCGAAGCCCTCGCACAGCAGGTAACGGCCCGCCGTGCACAGCGATGCGCCGCCGAGGCCCGCGCTCCCGCTGCCGCCGGCGGTGCCGACGGCGGTGCCGGCACCGCCGCCGGTACCCGTCGTGCCGCCCCGACCGCCGGTGCCGGTCGTCCCGCCGCCGCCGCCGCGACCCGCGTTTCCACCCGCTCCGCCGCCACGTCCCGCGGTCGCGCCACTGCCCGCCGCGCCGCCCGCGCCGCCGCGTCCGGCCGTCGCACCGCCGCTCGAGCCCGCCGCGCCTGCGGTCGACCCCGCCGCGCCACCGGCTCCCGCCGTGCTCCCCGCGGCACCCGCCGGGCTTCCGGCGGTTCCTCCCGCGCCGATCGTGCCTCCGGTGGAACTGGACGCGCCGCTGCCGGCGGTCGCGCCCCCGCTCGTGCCGGCCGCGCCTTGGGTCGCGTTGGTCCCCGCCGCCCCGGAGGTGCCGGCGAAGCCGGTCGTGTCCCCGGCGTCGGGGTTGGGCATGCACGCCGCCCATGCGGTCACAAGTCCCAGAAACGTCGCGTACTTCAGCGTGACCTTGGTCGTGAGCATGGGGGCCGTATCCACAATGTCCCTTGTCTTCTTCAAAACGGTCCAGTAGACCACCCGCCCCATACGCGCCGCCACGTCCATGACCGCACCCGAAGCACAACCCCTGACCCCGCCACCTCCCGTCGCGCCGCCGCCCGAGCGGTTCTGGCCGCTCGTGCGCGAGGCGCTCGGCGGGTCGCGTCGCGACCTGACCACCATGCCGCTGCGGCGGTCGATCCTGCTGCTCGCCGTCCCAATGGTGTTGGAAATGGTGGGGGAGTCGATCTTCGCGGTCGCCGACATCTTCTGGGTGTCCAAGCTGGGCGCCGACGCGGTCGCGACCGTGGGGCTCACCGAGGGGATGTTGGCCCTCGTCTATGCGCTGTCGATGGGCCTCGCGATGGGCGTGGGCGCGCTGGTCGCGCGGCGAATCGGCGCCAAGGATCCCGACGCGGCAGCGCGCGCGGCCGTCCAGGCCATCGTGCTCGGGTTGTTGCTCGGGGTCGCGATCGGCGCCGCGGGCGCCATCGCCGCGCCCGAGCTGCTGGCGGCGATGGGGGCGTCGCCCGAGGTTCAAGCGATCGGGACCACCTACACCCGCGTCATGATGGGCGGCAGCGTCGTGATCGTGCTGCTGTTCCTGAACAACGCTTCGTTTCGAGGCGCGGGCGACGCGGCGATCACGATGCGGACGTTGTGGCTCGCCAACGGGATCAACATCCTGCTCGGGCCGGTGCTGGTGTTCGGGCTCGGGCCAGCGCCGCGTCTGGGCGTGACCGGCGCCGCGATCGCGACCACGATCGGTCGAGGCACGGGCGTGCTCTTCCAGCTGTGGTCCTTGCGCCGCGACCGCGGCCGGCTGTCGGTGCGGCGCGAGCACCTGGGCGTCGACCTCGAGTCGCTGCGGACGATCTTTCGCATCGCCCGCAGCGGGATGCTCCAGATGTTCATCGGCACGATGAGCTGGGTGGGGCTGGTCCGCATCGTGTCGATGTTCGGCAGCGCCGCGCTGGCCGGCTACACGATCGCGATCCGCGTGGTGTTGTTCGCGCTGCTGCCGTCGTGGGGCCTCGGGAACGCGGCCGCGACGCTGGTCGGCCAGAATCTGGGCGCGGGCAACCCAGAACGCGCCGAGCAGGCGGTGTGGCGGGCGGCGTTCTACAACTTCGTGTTTCTCGGGATGGTCGGGATCGCTTTCGTGGTGCTGGGCGATGTGATCGCCGGGCTGTTCACGTCCGACCCCGCGGTTCGGCGCGACGGCAGCTTGTGCCTGCGCATCGTCTCGGCCGGGTTCGCGTTCTACGCCTACGGCATGGTCGTGACCCAGGCGTTCAACGGCGCGGGCGACACGCGCACACCGACCTGGATCAACTTCGGCTGTTTCTGGTTGGGTGAGATTCCGCTCGCGTTCCTGCTCGCGCGGGTCGTGGGCGCGGGGTCGGTGGGGGCGTACGTCGCGATCGCGGTCGCGTTTTCGGCGATGGCGGTCGTGGCGGTCACCTTGTTCCGCCGCGGCGGTTGGAAGAACGTGAGGGTCTGAGGCGTCAAAGTTAGGGCCCTGTCAGAGTTAGGGCCCTCGCCACCGCGGCGTTGGTCCCGTAGACTGCCGCCGTTCGTGGTTGCGCCACCAACTCCCTTCACGTCGGAGGACTCATGCCCCGTCTCGTCGTTCCCGGTTTCGCGCCCGCGCTCGCCGCGGCCGCGCTCGCGTTTCTCGTCGCAACGCCGCCGGCCCGCGCACAGCAGCCCGGTGCGGGGCCGCCGATGCCGCTCGCGGTCGACCTGACCAAGGTCGAAGTGGGCAGCTGGGCGGACTACTCGATGGCCATGGGAACGATGCCGCCGATGAAGATGCGGATGGGGCTGGTCGGGCGCGGCCCCGCTGGCAGCTCGCTCGAGACCTCGGTCGAGGGCGGGATGATGGCGGCGGCGGGTGGCAAGATGGTGATGCAGGTGGTGCTGCCGCCGGGGGCGGAACAGGACGGCAAGCCGTCCAAGATGATCATGCAGATCGGCGCCGCTGACCCGATGGAGATGCCGCTCGACGCGTCGACGCAGAAGCCGTTCACCAAGCCCAACCCGAAGACGCTGGTGGGCTCCGAGACGATCAAGGTGGCGGCGGGCTCGTACAAGGCCAAGCACTACCGCGACAAGACGCCCACCGGCGACGTGGTCGACTTCTGGATCAGCGAAAGTGTGCCGCCGTTCGGGCTGGTGAAGATGAAGGGCGAGGGGAAGAAGAACTCGTCGCTTCCGGGGCCGGTCACCATCGAGTTGACCGGCACCGGTAAAGGCGCGAAGCCCGAGATCACCAGGCCGGCGAAGCCGTTCGACCAGGGCGCGATGATGAAGCAGATGACGGGTGGCCGCGGCGGTCCACCTCCCGGCGCAGCTCCGCCGCCCGCCGGTCCTCCGTCCAAGAAGTGACGCTGGGCCGGTAGGCCATGGCGCGGTCCGGGGAGCCGACCGAGGAACCGACACCGAAGCGCCTCGAGGATGCGCGGCGCAAGGGTGAGGTCGCGTTCAGCCGTGATCTGACCTCGGCGGCGGCGACTACCGCGGCGATCCTCGCGCTCACCGCGCAGGGGCCCGAGATCGCGGCGCGGCTGCTCGGGTACTTTCGCGGCGCGCTTGCCGCTGCGCCCGCGGCCGCGTCGTCGGGCGGCGCGGCGGGGCCGGCGCTGGCGGCGGGCGTGAACGTGATGGCGGGGACGCTGGCGGTGACGCTGGCGGCTGCCGCAGCAGCGGCGCTGGGCGCGGGCCTGCTGCAGACCAAGGGAATGCTGGCGTTCGAGACGCTGCGGCCGGATCTGGCGCGGCTGTCGCCCGCCGCCGGGCTCAAGCGCGCTTTCGGTGGGCAGGCGGCGCTGCAGGTGGGAAAGGGATTGCTCAAGGTCGCGCTGGTCTCGGCGCTGGTGTGGCTGACCGTGCGCCCGGTGTTGGCGGGCGTCACCGCGCTGGTGGGCTCGCACCCCGCGCGCCTGTTCGAGACGCTCGGCGCGCTGACGTCACGGGTCGCGGGCCGGGTGGCGCTGGTGGCGCTCGGGCTGGGTGTCGCCGATTACCTGTTCGCGTGGCGGCGACACACGCGTGGGTTGCGGATGACGCGCGAAGAGGTCAAGCGCGAGTCCAAGGAGAGCGAGGGGGATCCCAGCCATCGCGCTGAAAGGAAACGCCTGCACCGGGAGATCCTCGAGCAACGAATGGTGGCGGAGGTCCGAAAAGCCGACTTCGTGGTCGTCAACCCGGATCACATCGCGGTCGCGCTCCTTTACGACAAGCAGGGCGACGGCGCGCCCGTCGTGGTTGCCAGCGGCGAGCGGCTGGTGGCGGAGCGCATCCGACAGATCGCGCGCGAGGCGGGCGTGCCCATCTTCCGCGACGTCACGCTCGCGCACTCGTTGCGCGACTTGCCGGCGGGCGAGGAGATCCCGGCCGCGCTCTACGAGGCGGTCGCGGAGATCCTTCGTGTGGTCTACGGCATGAGCGCGCCGGACGCGGCCGCCGAAACCCCGGCCGACGGCGCGGGGGCCAGCCCGCCGGCCGCGAGCGCCTCTGGGCCAGCCCGTACGCCACCCCATGGCGCGGGCTGGAAGCGCGCATAGAATGGGGCCCCACCGATGACCACACCCGTCGACGCAACCAAGAGGGTCCGTAAGGCCGTGCTCCCCGTCGCGGGGCTCGGTACCGACGGTCTCGCGACGTTGTGCGCGAGCCGCGGGCTGATTGGTCTCGAGGTGGAAGGGCAACGGTTCGACGTGGGCGATCGCGCCGGTTACGTGCTGGCGATGGCGCACTACGCCCTACGCCGCGAGGACATCCGCGACGAGGTCCGCGCGGGGCTGAGGAAGCTCTTGGGCGCGTGAGCGCGGAGCCACCGCTCGGAGCGCTGCTGGAGGTCGCGGTCGCGCTGCCGGTGCCGGGCACGTTCACCTATCGGGATCCGCGCCCGGGCGCGATCGCGCCGCCGGGGGCGCAGGTGGTGGTTCGGTTCGGGTCACGCACGGTCACCGGGTTCGTGCTCGGGCGCGCGGCGGGCAGCCACGCGCCCGACATCGAGGTGCGCGACATCGAGCAGGTTGTCGGCGGCGAGCCGGCGTTCGACGCCGAGATGATCGGGTTCTGCCGCTGGGTTTCGGACTACTACCAGGCGCCGATCGGCGAGGTGTTCCGGGCGGCGCTGCCCCACGGCGAGCAGGCGACTGCCGCGCGTGCGGTGCGGCTGTCGGAGAGCGGGCGGCGCCAGCTCGACCGTCAGGGCAGCCTACTGCCCGAAGTGACCGGCGATCCGATTCTGGCGGCGCTGGCGCGCGCGGGTGGCGAGCTGCCGGTCAAGAAGCTCGCGCGGTTGGTGCCGGGCGCGTCGTCGCGGGTACCGCGGCTGGCGGCCGATGGCCTGGTCGAGGTCGGGGACGAGGTTCAGGATCGCCGGCCTCAGCCCACCGCGGCGTTCGCGCTCGCGGCGGCGCCAAACGCGGCGTCATCGCCGTCGCTCCCTCGGCGCGCGCACAGCAAGCGCGCGCTCCTGAACAAGCTCGCGGGTGCGCCCGACGGTACACCTCTCATCGGACTGTCGGCGGCGGAGCGGACGCTGCTGCGCGCGCTGGCCGTGGCCGGCCTCGCCCGCGTCGAGCACCGCGCGGTCGCGCTCGCGCCCGTGGTCATCCGGACACCGCCGCCGACGACGATCACGCTCAACGCCGCGCAGGCGGGCGCGGTCGAGAGCCTGTCGGGCGCGCTGGGGCGGTTCTCGACCCACCTGCTCCACGGGGTGACCGGCTCGGGCAAGACCGAGGTCTACCTGCGCGTGATCGCGGCGGCGCGCATGGCCGGACAGGGCGCGCTGGTGCTGGTGCCCGAGATCGCGCTGACCCCGCAGTTGGCGTCGCGGTTTCGCGCCCGGTTCGGCGAGGACGTCGCGGTGCTGCACAGCGCGCTGCCGGCGCGCGAGCGGCTGGCGGCGTGGCGGCGGCTGCGGGCGGGCGAGGTGGGGATCGCGCTCGGCGCACGGTCGGCGCTGTTCGCGCCGGTGCGGGCGCTGGGCGTCGTCGTCGTCGACGAGGAGCACGACCCGTCGTTCAAGCAGGAGGAAGGTGTGCGCTACAACGCCCGGGACCTCGCAGTGGTGCGCGCGCAGCGCGTGGGGGCGGTGGCGATCCTGGGCTCGGCGACGCCGTCGCTCGAGAGCGCGTACAACGTCGTGCGCGGCCGCTTCAACAAAGTCGTGTTGCCCGAGCGTGCGACCCCCCGGCCGCTCCCCGAGGTGCGCGTGATCGATCTCCGCCGCGATCCGCCGGGGCCCGACGGGTTGCTGTCGGCACCGCTGGCGGAGGCGCTCGCCGCGGCGCTGGCCGCGGGCGAGCAGAGCATCCTGTTCCTCAACCGACGTGGATTCTCGACCGTCGTGCTGTGCCATGCGTGCGGGCACGTCATCCGCTGCCCGAGCTGCGCGGTGTCGATGACGTACCACCGCGGGCGCGCGCGGCTCGCGTGCCACTACTGCGGGCGGCTCGCGCCCGTGCCCGAGGCGTGTCCATCGTGCCGGGCGAAGCGGCTCGAACGGCTGGGCACTGGCACCGAGCGCGTCGAGGCGGTCATGCGCGAGCGGTTTCCCGACGCCCGCATCGCCCGCCTGGATCGTGACACCGCCGACGCGGCCGCCGAGGGACCGGCGGGAACGGGACGCGCGCTCGACGCCATCCTCGCGCGCATGCAGGCGGGCGAGATCGACGTGCTGGTGGGGACGCAGATGGTGACCAAGGGGCACGACTTCGCGGGCGTCACGTTGGTGGGCGTGCTGCTCCCCGACCAGACCATGAACCTGCCCGACTTCCGCGCCGCCGAGCGCACGTTCCAGCTCATCGAGCAGGTCGCGGGGCGGGCGGGCCGCGGGGAGCGGCCGGGCCGCGTGCTCATCCAGACCTACGCGCCCGACCACCCTGCGATCGTGGCCGCCGAGCGCCACGACGTCGACGGCTTCGCGCGCGCCGAGCTGGAGGCGCGCCGCGAGGCCGACTATCCCCCCATGTCGCGCATGATCGCGCTGCGGCTCGACGCGAGCGATCCGGCGCAGGTGCGGGCGGCGGCGATCGCCGCGGCGGAGGCGGCACGCGCGGCCGGGGGCTCGAGCGTCACCGTACGCGGCCCGGCGGAGGCGCCGCTGGCCCGGCTGCGAGGGCGCTGGCGTTGGCAGGTTTGGCTGTCGTCGCACGACCGCGGCGTTCTGGCGCGCGCCGCCCGGGCCGGCGCTGACGCCGCCGGCGGAGGCGCCGACCTGCGGGTCGCCATCGACGTCGACCCCCAGAGCGTGCTCTAGTTTGAGCGGACACCGGACCCTGGTAGAGTTTTCCGGAAGCGGATGAAGCTGCTCATCATTGCCGGCCCGTACGAGGCGGACCGCATTCGGAAGAGCGCGGTCGCGGCGGGGTTCGAGGCGGTGGCGGTGGAGCCGGGCGAGAGCCTGTCGGGCTGGATCACCGCCACGCGGCCGCAGCTCATCGTGATGGCGCCGCAGATGGTGAACCCCGATCCGGCGCTGGCGCTGGCCAAGGTGCGGTCGGTGCCGCGCGGCCGGGTGCCCATCTTCCTGGTGGGTGACGAGGCCGACGAGGGTCGGATGGCGAGCCTGTCCGAGGGGTTCTTCGTTCGTCCGGTATCGCCGGACCTGCTGCTCGACCACGCGCGCGCGGTTCTGAACGCGGAGCGCGCGCGAGAGTCGACGTTTCTGGGGCACGAGTTCTCGCACAGCGGTAAGACGCCACGGCCCGCGGGGGTCGTATCCGGGTCGGGCAAGTCATCGTCGACCTTGAGGCCGCTGGTCACGACGGTGCCCGCCAGGACGGTCGCGGTCGGGACGGCACGCTCCGCCGGCGACACCAACGTCCTGTTGGCCGAGCTCGGCGCAGGTATCGATGCGATGCTCGACGCCGAGCTCACTGACGCGCTCGCCCACACGCCGGCGACCGACGCCGCGGACTTCGGAGGTGAGCCGACCGCCAAGATGCGGGCGGGCGACGTGGCCAAGGCGCGTGAGGCCTCCGAGGACACCAACCCCGACGGCGCGCGCGCGCGCATCCTGGCCCGCCATGCGATCGTGGAGGCGGGCGATTACTTTCAGGTGCTCGGGGTGTCGCGCGGCGCGACAGCCGACGAGGTTCGACGGGCGCACGAGCGGATCTCGCACGAGCTACGGCCGGAGGCGATCGATGCGTCGGTCGTGCGCGATCTGCGCGGGCAGATCGAGGCGATCAAGGTCGTCGTGGCCGAGGCACTTCGCATCCTGACCGACGATCGCCTGCGTCCCCGATATCAGAAGAACCTGTGAGCATGGTGCGGACGGTGTTCTTCGGGTCGCCCGCGTTCGCGATCCCGTCGCTGCGCGCGGTGGCGGCGCACACGACACTGGTCGCCGCCGTGACCCAGCCCGATCGCCCGGCGGGGCGAGGACAGGGCACCACCGCGCCGGCGGTGAAGCTGGTGGCGACCGAGCTCAGCGTGCCGGTGCTGCAGCCCGAGAAGGTCCGTACGCCCGAAACCCTGGCCGCGCTCGCGGACCTGCGCGCCGACCTGTTCATCGTGGTCGCGTACGGCCGCATCCTGCCGCAGGCGATCCTGGACCTGCCGCGGCTCGGGTCCTTCAACGTCCACGCGTCGCTGCTTCCTGCGTTGCGAGGCGCTGCGCCGATCCAGTGGGCGATCATCGGCGGCGCGTCCGAGACCGGGGTGTCGATCATGCGCATGGAGGCAGGCCTCGACACCGGTCCAGTGGCCGGGCATCGCGCCCTCGCGATCGACGAAGGTGACACCGCGGGAACGCTCGCCGACAAGCTGGCCACGCTGGGCGCCGGCCTGCTCGCCGAGACGTTGCCGGGTATCGTCTCGGGGCGAGTGGCGCTCGAGCGCCAGGATGACGCGGCGGCCACGCTGGCGCGGCCGCTCACGAAGGCGGACGGGCGGCTCGATTTCACGCGTCCCGCACGGCTGGTGTCCGCACAGGCGCGCGGGGTCGACCCTTGGCCGGGCGCGACCGCCATTCTCGACGGCGAGCCGCTGAGGGTGTTCGCGCCCCGAGTCCTCCCGCCGGCGGCGCCGTTGCGGCGTCCGGGCGAGGTGGTCGGGCTCGACGGCGGGCGACTGGTCGTCGCCTGCGGCGACCCGGACGCAGCGGCGATCGGCTTCGCCGAGCTGCAGCTCCCCGGGCGGCGCCGCTTGCCCGCGGCGGCCGTCCTCGCGGGACGCGGCATCCCCTCAGGCACCCAGCTCGGCACGCCGTGAGCCAGCGAGGACGCGAGCCGCGGAAGCCGTCCGCGTTAATGCTCACCCACCAACCGCGGAAACCGCCACCGCGTGACGCCGCGATCGAACAGCGGCCGCGCACGGGCCGCGACGTCGCCCGCGACGTGCTCGCGCGCGTCGAGCAGGGTGGGGCGTTCGCTGGGCGCGCACTCTCCGCCGCCCTGGATCGCGCGCGCGACCTGGCGCCGGCCGATAAGAGCCTCGCCACCGAGCTCGTGTACGGGGTGTTGCGGCGGCGCTCGCGGCTCGAGCGCGCGCTCGAGCCGCTGGCCGCGCGCGGCCTCGATACGCTCGACCCGAGCGTCCGCACGGCGCTGCGGTTGGGCGCCTACCAAATCCTGTTCCTGGATCGTGTGCCGGCGTACGCGGCTGTCGACGATGCGGTCGAGGCCGCCAAGCGCGCCGGCGGCCGCGGCGTGGCGGGGTTCACCAATGCGGTGTTGCGGAAGCTCGCGCGCACCGGCGAGCCGCCGCTGCCCGACGCGAGCCGAGATCCGGCGGGCTACCTGATCGCCGCGTGCGGATTCCCGGCCTGGCTGGTGGAGCTGCTGCTCGCCGAACGGCCGGCCGATGCCGTGGCCTTCGGAGCCAGCGCCGGCGAACCGGCCCCGGTCACGCTGCGCGCGAACCGCGCGGGGGTCACCTGCGACGAGCTCCGGTTGAAGTTGGCGGCCGAGCGCCCGTCCGCGTCGCTCACGCCGTCTCCGATCGCGCCCGACGCGCTCGATGCCCGTCACCTCGACGCGCTTGCCGGGACAGCGGCCTTTCGCAGCGGGTTGTTCACGGTTCAGGATGCGGGCGCGCAGATCGTCGCCGAGCTGTGTGGGGCGGCGCCCGGGGAACGGATCCTCGACGCCTGCGCCGGCGTCGGCGGCAAGACCGCGCACCTCGCCGACCTGTCCGGCGATGGCGCCGACATCGACGCGCTCGACGTGGCTGCTGACAAGCTCGACGACGCGCGCGCCATGGCGCGGCGGCTCGGGCTCCGGCGCGCGTCGTTCGCGGCGGCCGACCTCACCCGCCCGCTCGCCGATCCGTCGCCGCGCTACCACCGAATCTTGCTCGATGCGCCATGCAGCGGGCTCGGCGTGCTCCGCCGGCACCCCGAGCTCTTGCTGCGGCGAACCGCGGCCGACCTCGACGGGCTCGCCACTCAACAGCTCCGGATGCTGGAGGTGATCGCGCCCGCGCTGCGCCCGGGCGGTCTGCTGACCTACGCGGTCTGCACATTCGATCGCCGAGAATGCGAGGACGTGGTCGCCGCGTTCCTGCGCGCGCACCCCGACTTCGCTATCGAGCCGGCGCCCGCCGCGGGCGGTCGCGTCGATTGGTCGCGCCTCGTCGAGCCGTCGGGCGCGGTACGGACCTGGCCCCACCGTGACGGCGCCGATGCGTTCTTCGCCGTGAGACTGCGCTCGACGCGGTTGCGTGTTTGAGGGCCCGGTTGTAAACGGGCGGCAGTGGCCGGACCTCGCCCGCTCGGACTCACACACGCCACGGCGCTGGTCATCGCCAACATGGTGGGCACCGGCGTGTTCACGACCACCGGCATCATCTTGCCCGCGGTCGGATCGCCGCTGACGGTGCTCGCGATCTGGGCGGTCGCCGGTGTGCTCGCGCTGTGCGGCGCTGCCGTGTACGCGGAGCTCGGTGGGATGATGCCGCAGGCGGGGGGCGAGTACGTGTACCTGTCGCGCGCGTTTCATCCCGCCGCCGGCTTCCTCGCGGGCTGGATCGCGCTGCTGGTCGGGTTCGCGGCGCCCACCGCCGCCAACGCCATCGCGTTCGGACGCTACCTTCACACGGTCGTCCCGGGCGCGCCGCCCAAGCTCGCGGCGCTGCTGATCATCGCCGTGCTGACCGGCGCGCACATGCTCAGCGTCCGTTTCGGCGCCCGCCTGCAGACCGCGGTCACCGCGTTCGTGGTTGCGCTGATCGTCGTGTTCGTGTCGGCCGCCGTGGCGTTCGGTCGGGGGGACGTCGCACATCTGCGCGCGACGGTACCGGCCGCCGCGGCCACCGTCGGCCGCCCGGCCGCGGTGGCGCTCGCGCTCATCACCGTCGGCTACGCCTACTTCGGTTGGAACTCGGTTTCCTACGTGGCCGGCGAAGTGGTGGAGCCGACGCGGACGCTGCCGCGCGCGCTGGTCGCCGGCACCGGCGTGGTCACCCTGCTGTACTTCGCGCTCAACCTCGTGTTCCTCTGGGCGGCCCCGCCGGCGGCATTGTCGGGACAGATCGAGGTCGCGTTCGTCGCCGCTGGTGCGCTGTTCGGCCCGCGCGGGGCGGCGTTGATGTCGTCGCTCGTCACCGTCGCAGTCGCCGGCTGTGTGAGCGCGATGCTGATGGCGGGCCCGCGAATCATCGTCGCCATGGCAGACGACGGCGCGTTCTTTCGCGCGCTCGGCCGTCGCAGCGCCGCCGGCGCCCCCACCGCCGCGGTGGCGCTGCAGGGGGCGATCGCCGGGCTGGCCGCCGTGACCGTCGAGCTGGATCCGATCCTGGTCTACGTCGGGTTCACGCTGAACCTGACCGCGGGCGGCGCGGTGGTCGCGGCGTTCGTGCTTCGCCGCCGCGATCCGGGAGCGCCGCGGCCCTACCGCGCGCTCGCCTGGCCGCTCTCGGGCGCGCTCTTCCTCGCGCTCGTGGCCGTGATGACCGCATTCGCGATCCGCGACCGCCCGGCCGAGAGCGCCGCCGGCCTCGCCACCCTCGCAGCCGGCGGGATCGCGTATGCCCTCTGGCGCCGCGGAAGAGGACACGCGTAAGTGGTTCCGAGATCAGAGCCGGGGGTCATGTCACCCAGCACCAGGAGTCGGAGCACCGCCGACGTCGACGGCGTGGCTGGTCAGGCTTGGCACGTCACGCGGTACGCGTGCATGTGGTTGTTGTCGGTGCTCGAGTTGACCGTCGCCGCGCCCGAGGTGCGAATCATGCCGAGCGCGTTGGTCGTGAGGGTGACCGTGTGGGTGTGAGCGCCGGCGCTCGAGGTCGTGAACGTCTGCGGTGTCGTGGCCTGCAGGACCGACATCGGGACCGTCACGCTGTGGGTGTGCCCAGTGTCGTCGGCGACCTGCGTGGACCCGAGCGGATCGGAGCAAGTCATCGTGCCCCCCGTCCCGCCGGATCCCGTCGGCGATCCGCCGCCCGAGTCGCTGCAGCCCGCGGCGGCCGCGGATCCGACCAGCGTGAACGTCAGGACGATGAACTCCTTGCGGTTGAGCTTGTCGTTGTCCATGCGTCCAGTTTAGGTCTTGGACGCCGGGGACGCTAAGCGCAGAGTGGAAGTGGGATGCTGACCCTGGTCGTCGCGGCCGCGCCCTCGTTGTTCTTGTTGACGTTTTTCTACCTCAAGGACCGCTACGAGCGAGAACCCCTACGGCACATCCTGATGGCGTTTGCCCTGGGTCTCTACGCCATGATCGCCGCCGAGGGGATCGCCACCGCCGTCGAAGGCTGGATGCCGGCGGCGTTCCTGCGCGGCGGCGGCGAGGCCGCCCGTTTCGTCGACGCCTTCTTGCTGTCCGGCTTGGTGGAAGAATTCGCGAAGGCCGTCGTTCTCATGGCGGCGATCTATCACTGGCAGGAATTCGACGAGCCGCTCGACGGCGTCGTTTACGGCGTGGCGGTCTCGCTCGGCTTTGCCACGCTCGAGAATTTTCTGTTCGTCGCCCGGCTCGGGCTGGGCGTCGCGTGGCAGCGCGCGCTGTTCGCGGTGCCGGCGCATGCGTTGTTCGGCGCGACGATGGGCTACTACGCGGGTCGCACCAAGTTCGATCACGGCGGCAAGCTGCGGATCGACGGCGTGTTGCTGCTCGCGGCGCCCACCACGTTCCACGGCCTCTACGACTATGCCCTCCATCGCGGGCTGGGCTGGCGGATCTGGGTCGTGATCTCGCTGCTCTCGGTGGCGTTGTGGGCTTTCGTCCTGCGCCGCGTCCACCGCGCGCAGGGAAGATCCCCTTTTCGGACCGACGCCAGCGGTTGATTGGTATCATCGCGTCCATGCGCAACACGTGGTTGATGGTGTCTCTGGGCGTGTACTTGGTGGGCTGCAACATTGGCTGCAACAAGGGCGCGGAGAAGCAGGCCGCGAGCCCGCCGCCAGCGGCCCCGGCCCACGCCGGCTTGCCACCGAACCCGGCGTTCGATCAGCAGTGGTCGAACCTCGCGCAGAAAGACGTCGACGTGTTCTACATCGAGGACGATCGCGGCGAAGGACTGATGGGCAACGTCCGTCGCGCGCGCAAGCAGGACAGTCAACTCTCCGCGCGCCCCGACAAGAACACGCCGATGACGCTCAGCTCGGAGGATGTCCAGCACGTGATTCGCCAGAACCTGCCCGGTGTGCGCGCCTGCTACCTTCGCATCTCGCGCGACGGCGAGCAGCGCTCGGGCAAGGCGATCGTCAGCTTCCAGGTCGGCCCGGGCGGCGACGTGCAGGACACCAAGGTCGAAGCGCCGGCGTTCCAGGGCACCTCACTCCCGAACTGCGTCAGCGGCACGGTCTCGCGCTGGGCGTTCCCGAAGTCGCAGAAGGGTGGCCTGGCAATCAGCTACCCGTTCGTGTTTGTCGGCGGCTGACGTCTAATCGGGACCCCCAAGGGGTCCCGCTTCCCCCGCGACGAGCTCCGGCGGGCAAAGCCCGCCTGCGCTCACGCGATCCTCAGCCGGCGACTTGAAGGCCGAGCAGCGTCAGGTCGTCGCGGCCGGAGGCGGAGTTCGTCTCGGCCGTCGTCATGATCCGATGCCCGATCTCGTTGATGTCGTGCGGCGCGCTCGACACGAGGTCGGTGAACTGGCACTGCCCCATCGTCGAGCAGGGCCGGCGCGAGAACGCCAGGATCTCGAACACGCCGTCGGTCGCGAGCAGCAAGATGTCTTTGGCCGCGACCGAGATGACCTCCTCGCGATACTGCGCGTGCGCCACGATGCCCAGCGGCGGCCCCGACGAGTAGGCGACGCGCGACACCACGCCGGTGCTTCGCCGCAAGAGCGGCAGCACGTGCCCCGCATTGGCGAACACCCAGCGGCGGTTCGGCAGATCCAGCAGCACGCAGAGCGCGGTCACGAACCGATCATCGGTGATACGGCTCGCGAGCGTGTGGTTGAGCCGCTCCAGCAGCTCGGCCGGGCCGTTGACCTCGCTGCAGAGGCGGCGAACGTCAGCCGACACGCGCGCCATCGTCAGCGCCGCGGTGACGCCCTTGCCCGACACGTCGCCGATGACGCCCATCAGGCGCCCGCCACCGAGGTCGACGAAGTCGTAAAAGTCCCCGCCCACCGCGTGTGCCGGCATGTACTCCGCCAGCACCCGGACGCCGGCCGAGTTCTGGGGCGAAATCTCGGGCAACATGCCGCGCTGCACGTCGCGCGCGGCGGCCATGTCCTGCTCCAGCCACGACGCGCTCGAGCCCTGCGCGCGGGCGCGCGACGTCGGTAACACGCTGCCCACGCCCTCGGCCAGCGCCGCCAGCGCCTCGAGATCGGGCACGGTGAACGCCGGCGCATCCTGCCGGCGCTGTACGACGATGAACCCCTCGAGCGACTTGCCCGAGAACACCGGCGTCGACATGGTCGAGCCTCGGGTGGCGTCCCCGGGCAGCAGCGTCGGGGTCACTGGCATCAGCCCGCGTGACGCGACCGCGCCCCACACCGAGGTCAGCGACGCGAGCAGACTCGCGCCGGCGCGCGCGTCGCGCACGCCGCGCAGCGGTCTGCCCTTCTCGGGCAGGAACAAATCGGCGTCGGAGACCTGCGGCCACAACATCGAGATCGCGACCCCGAGACGCTGCGCGAGCTCGGCCGGTGAATCCGCGTCCGCGATCGCCTCGATCGCGCGTGCCACGGGGATAGACCCTGCCCGTTCCTCCGAGCCGGAGGTGTCGGCGAGGTCGGAAGCGGGAAGCGATACGGCAGCCAAAGTTTCAGTCTTTCGTTCGAGCATACTCATCAAAAAATCTGCTCAAAGGTACCCTGTGGTAACCGCTTAGGCTATCGAAAAAGGTGCTCTGCGTGACAATTTAACAAAAGAAGGTACGTCCTGTTAACAAAAGAAGGTCAGTCCTGGCGACCGCGCCGGGCACCATTTCCGGCACAGCGATTATCAGTTCTTCGGTTTCGAAGGATTTTGATTCCTTAGCAGCGCTCGGCCGTCAGGACCGACCAGCACGCGGTCCAACCGCAGCAGCTTGAAGATCGCCGCCGGCTGGTCGCGGAGACCCTTGATCTCAACAGTGCCGCCCTTTGCTTTTACCCGTTTGTAGAGCGACACCAGCGCGCCCACGCCCGAGCTGTCGATGAGGCGCAGGTGGCCGAGGTCGACCTCCACCTCGACGGGAGCGCCGTCGACGAGCTTGTCGAGCTCTCCGCGCAGATCGGACACGGTGAGCGCGTCGAGCTCGCCTTCGATGGCGAGTCGTACTCCGTCGGTGGTTTTAGAGATGTCGAACTTCATGTGGTCTTTTGTGTCTCCCGGAGGCCAGTCGAGGACCCGCCGAGCTGCTTGCTCAGCGTCAGCAGGTTGGGCTTGCCGGAACGGCCAGGACGATACGCTAGGTCCATGAACGACTGCATGATAAAGAAACCGAGGCCGGATTCCGGCAGGCTGTCGAGATCGGGTGCCCGCACCGCATTGGGATCGAAGCCCTGACCCCAATCGCGGAGCTCGATGCGAATCCGGTCGCGTTTGGTTTCGATGCGTAGCTCCACCCGTCCGTCGGCGCGGCCGTCGTAGCCGTGAAGGGCGACGTTGTTGAACGCCTCGCCAACGGCGGAAACCACTTGGGCGTGAAACTCTTGCCATGCGCTGTCGTGGGGTCCCGGCGTGACGAGCTTACACGCCGCCGAGACCGCACGAAGAGCAACGTCACGGTGGTCGAGTATTCCGAGCAGCTGTAAGCGAATCAACTTGGTGCCCCGTGCCCGAGACAGAGATATCGGTACCTCTGGTTTTCCGTGTAGCGCAGACAGGACGGGGCGTGCTTGGGCCACTGGAATCCCGACAAGCTTACGCGGGATTTACCGTCATTCGTCACGTTTCCCGGGAAACGTTGCGTCGAATTTCCGGAGGGGTGGGTCGAGGCCCGTGTGCGGTAAGCTGACGCGTGATGTTGCAACCGGACAGCTTGGCCTCGCGGCCGCCGCCAGCCTCGCGGCCTCTTGCCGGCTCGCGGCGGCTCCGAATCGCGCCCTCGATCTTGTCGGCGGACTTCGCGCGCCTCGGCGACGAGGTCCAGGCGGCGGCGGCGGCGGGGGCGGATCTGGTGCATGTCGACGTGATGGACGGTCGGTTCGTCCCCAACATCAGCATCGGGCCGGTCGTGGTGGCGGCGGTGCGAGCGGCGACCAAGCTGCCGCTCGACGTGCACCTCATGATCGTGGAGCCCGAGCGCTACCTCGAGAGCTTCGCGGAGGCGGGCGCCGACCTCATCAGCTTCCATGTCGAAGCGGTGGACGACGTCGCGCGGACGGCGCGCAAGATCCGGGCGCTGGACAAGCGCGCGGCGGTGGCGGTGAATCCAGCGACGCCGCTCGATCGCGTGCTGCCGGTGCTGCCCGAGCTGGACATGGTGCTGGTCATGACCGTCAACCCGGGGTTCGGCGGCCAGGCGTTCATCGACAGCGTGGTGCCCAAGATCCGTGCGCTGCGGACCGAGATCGATGCGCGAGGACTGGCTGTCGACATCGAGGTGGACGGCGGCATCGCGCCCGGCACGGCGCCGGTGGTCGTCGAGGCGGGCGCCGACGTGCTGGTCGCGGGCACGGCGGTGTTTCGCGTCCCCGGCGGCGACTACGCCGCCGCCATAGCGGCCTTGCGTGGCTGAGGCGCGGCGGCCTCGGCCGAGCTGATGGTGCCGATGCCGGCAAGGGCAAGGAGTTTGCCGCGGATCTCCTTGAGCACGTCCTGGTGCTCGACCAGGTACTGGCGGGCGGCGTCGCGGCCGTTGCCGAACCGCTCGCCGCCGTAGCCGATCCATGCGCCGCTCTTCTCCAGCACGCCGGCTTCGACGCCGAGGTCGATGATCTCGCCAGCGCGCGAGATGCCCTGGCCGTAGGCGAGGTCGAACTCGGTCTCGCGAAACGGGGCGGCGAGCTTGTTCTTGACGACCTTGACGCGGGTGCGGTTGCCGGTGACTTGTTCGCCGTCCTTGAGCGCACCGATGCGGCGGATATCGAGGCGGACCGACGCGTAAAACTTGAGGGCGTTGCCCCCGGTGGTCGTCTCGGGGTTACCGAACATGACGCCGATCTTCATGCGCAGCTGGTTGATGAAGATGACCATGCAGCGGCCGCGCGCGCACGCGCCGGTCAGCTTGCGCAGCGCCTGGCTCATGAGCCGCGCATGCAGGCCGACGTGCGCGTCGCCCATGTCGCCCTCGAGCTCCGCCCGGGGGACGAGCGCGGCGACCGAGTCGATGACGATGACGTCGATCGCCTCGGAGCGGACCAGCATGTCGGTGATCTCCAGCGCTTGCTCGCCGCAGTCGGGCTGCGACAGCAAGAGGTCCTCGGTGCGCACGCCGAGCTTGCGCGCGTACCCGGTGTCGAGCGCGTGCTCGGCGTCGATGAACGCGACCACGCCGCCCGCGCGCTGGGCTTCGGCGATCACGTGCAGCGCCAGCGTCGTCTTGCCCGACGACTCGGGACCGTAGATCTCGACCAGCCGCCCGCGGGGCAGGCCGCCGGTGCCGAGCGCGATGTCGAGCCCGA
>WNGA01002732.1_pt1 | contig 39321 bp, 34 predicted proteins | sample 5400061 | NCBI WGS metagenome assembly WNGA01 (sample SAMN13153366, study PRJNA577476) | soil metagenome | isolation source: 100 cm soil or saprolite under grassland replicate 2 | place: USA:California | collected 2016-06-15
TTCGTGGAACTTCTCGAGCTCGGGCCGGTGGCCGACGCTGATGATCGTCGTTTTCGGCAGCCGCTCCTGGATCAGCTTCATCAGATGCTCTTGGCTTGCCGGATCGAGCGCCGAGGTCCCCTCGTCCATGACGATGATGTCGGGTTTTTGCACGAGGACCCGGGCGAACGCGACCCGCTGCTTCTCGCCGCCCGAGAGCGTCTGGTCCCAGTTCGCCTCCTCGTCGAGCCGGTCGACCAGGTGGCCGAGGCCGACATCCTCCATCGCCTTCGCCACTTCCTCGCGCGGCACCTCGTCGACGCCGCTCGGATAGGTGACCGCGCGCCGCAGCGTGCCGAGCGGAATGTAGGGCCGCTGCGGCAGCATGAAGAGCCGCGCCCCTTTTTGCAGCAGGAGCTTGCCGCCTCCCCATGGCCACAGGCCGGCGATCGCACGCACCAGCGAGCTCTTGCCCGTTCCGGATTCGCCGACGACGAGCACCTTCTCGCCGGGCGCAATTGCGACCTCAGCGTCCTTGACGACCATCGTGCCGTCGTCGAGCGTCACCGACAGGTCGTTCAGCCGCAGCGCGGCGCCGTCGGTCTCGCCGCGCTCGATGTAGCCGACCCCGGCCTCCTCGGCCCGGTCGAGATTGTCGAGCGAGACCAGGAGCGACGCGACACGGCGGGCCGACGCGGTCCAGTCGGCGAACCGCGGATAATTGTCCACCAGCCAGCTGAACGCCTGCTGCACGATGACGAAGGCGGACGCCGCCTGCATGATTTGTCCGAGCGACATCGTTCCGTCGAGGAATTTCGGCGCCGACAGGATGACCGGCACGACCGGCGCGAGGATGCCGCTGCCCTGGTAGACGATCGTGGTGCGCATGGTCTGGAAGCCCACCTCGCGCCAGCGGCGCAGGACGTTTGCGAGGGCGCGGTCGAGACCCGCCCGCTCCTCCGCCTCGCCGCGGATCAGCGCGATGCTTTCGCCGTTTTCGCGCAGCCGGGTGAGCACGTAGCGGTACTCGGCTTCCGCCTGGTTCTTGTTCTCGGCCACGTGAACAAAACGGCGGCCGATCACGACCATCGAGCCGCTGGCGATCACGGCGTAGAGGACTGCGCCGACCACCAGGAAGCCCGGAATGGTGACCGTCGTGCCGCCGACGGGGATCGTCAGCGCGCCGCCGATCGTCCACAGCACCACGATGAACGTTGCCGCCGAAAGCGCCGCCGACACGATACCGACGACGAACTCGACGGGCGCCTCGGTGGCGAGCCGGAGATCTTCGGCGATCCGGTATTCGGGATTCTCGTGGTCGCCTTTCACCAGGTTGAGCTGGTAGTAGCGGCCGTTGGCGAGCCAGCGGTCCACCAGGTGACCGCTCAGCCACCTTCGCCAGCGCCGCTGCGTCGTCATGCGCAGATAGACCAGGACCACCCAGGACGTCACGCTTGCCACCGCCAGCAGCGGAAAGATCATGGCCTGGAACAAGACCACGTCCGCGTTCCGGCTTTCGAGCGCATCGAAGATCGTCCGGTTCCAGACGGTGAGCTGGTACTGAATGCCGACCTGCACGACGATCGTGGCCAAGAGGCCTCCGGTCAGCAGCCAGGCCGTTCGCTTGCCGCCGCCGCGCCAGAACTGCGACGCACTGTCCCAGAACCGCTTCAACAGATAGCGCCGCAAGCGGTCGTCGACCGACTCGTCTTCCTCGTCCTGGCTCACCGGAGCCTCCAAATCACGCCGGCCCGAATCGCGCCGGGAACGCAACCGACTGAGCCAAATTCCGTGAGGAGCATTAAGTTCCCGGGCTGATCGGTAGCCGCGTCACCGCAGCGATGCCCGCCGTCGCAATGCGTCCACGTTGACCGTCATCCTGAGGCGGCCGCGTGAGCGGCCCTCGAAGGATGATCGGCCCGGTTCGGGCCGTCGTCCCCGGATCAAGTCCGGGGCAGGCTCTTCGAGGCGCGCTGCGCGCGCACCTCAGGGTGACGGGATCGAGTCATTATGATAGCCGCTGCACTCCTGTGCGGGCGCGTTGATATGTGTCCAGCCACCAAGGCATCCACGATGATTCTGGAACTGCGCACGCTCTATTTCGAGGACCTCTCGGTCGGCATGACCGAGCGGCTGTCGAAGACCGTCTCATCCTCCGACGTGGTGGGCTTTGCCGAGGTGACCGGCGACCGCAATCCGATCCATCTCTCGGAGCATTTTGCCGCCAAGACGCAGTTCGGAACGCGAATCGCGCACGGGCTCTATACGGCGAGCCTGATCTCGGCGGTGCTGGGGACCCGTCTGCCCGGGCCGGGCGCGGTCTACATCTCGCAGACGCTCAATTTCCGTGCCCCGGTGACGATCGGAGACACGGTCGACGTCACCGTCACGGTCGCCGAGCTCATTCCCGAGCGGCAGCGGGCGCGCTTGAGCTGCACCTGCATGGTTGCAAACGAGATCGTGCTCGATGGCGAAGCGCTGGTGAAAGTGCCGTCGCGGTCCGATCCCCCGCGTCCCGCGTCGAAAAGCGGCGGCCGTCGGCACGCATGAGATGCATGGGTCTTATGTGCAGGGCCTTGTGATGCGGAGCGGGCCAACGCGGGTTATTCTCTGCCGGTTGAGCTGTGGAGTAAAAGTCATGGACCGTTCGCAACGCGCGCTCCGAACCTTGGTGGCGGCCTTCGGCATTCTCGTGGCCTCGCTGGAGAGCGCGCGCGCCGACGTCATCGACGGCACCTGGTGTCATGCCGACGGGAGGCGCTTGTCGATCCGCGGACCGCAGATCAAGACGCCGGGCGGAACCGACATGCGCGGTGACTATACCCGCCACTCATTCGTCTACGTCGTTCCGGCGGGAGAGCCGGGCAGCGGCGAGACGGTCTCCATGATCCTTCTTTCCGAATACCTGATGCACGCGCGCCAGGGCGGCAACGAGGCGCCGGTGCAGGTGTGGAACCGGTGCCCGCCCGACATCAGCGAGTTGAACGCATCGCCGCCGGCGCGCCCGATGAAGGCGATGCGGGCAGCATAGGTTTGATGCGCCCGGCGCATCTGGTCGGGACAGCTCAACTCGTCTACGACGATGACCGAGGGCCCGTTTTCGACATTGGGCCGGCGCGTTCCAAACGAGCATCTTCCCCCGCAGGAACGAGTTTGACCGCTGATGGATGCGACGACCGTTCACGGCGAGCCCAGGCTCCTCACCCATCGCGACGCGCGGGCGATCGTCTTCGGCGTCTTGCTTCCGGTCTTCATGGGCTCGCTCGACACGACGATCCTCGCGAGCGCCCTGCCGACCATCGGACGCGAGCTGGGAAACGTCCACGCGCTGCCGTGGCTGATCACCGCGTATCTCATCGCATCGACGTCGGTGACGCCGCTTTACGGCAAGATCAGCGATATCCGCGGGCGGCGGTTCACGCTTGCCGTTGGGATCTCGATCTACATGGCCGGTTCCCTCGTCTGCGCATTTGCGCCGGACATGCTGGTGCTCATCCTCGGACGCATCCTGCATGGGCTGGGCGGCGGCGGCCTCACATCGCTCGGAATGGTCGTGTTGGGCGACATTGCCGCACCGAGGGATCGCGGCCGGTACTATGCCTACTTCTCCTTGACCTACACGACGGCCGGTGCGTGCGGGCCGGCGCTCGGAGGATTCCTCGCCGACCACCTGCACTGGTCGGCGATCTTTTGGCTGAATATTCCGCTCGGCCTCATTGCGCTCGCGCTGACGGTCTCGCTGCTGCGCCGTCTGCCGCGCCATGACCGCCCGCATCGCCTGGACGTGGTCGGCGCGCTCACGATCATGGCGGCGAGCGTTGCCTTCATGCTCGCGCTCAATCTCGCCGGGGTCCGCTTGCCCTGGACCTCGCTTCCGATCCTGTCCCTGTTCGCGCTCGCGCTGATCCTGGGCGGCTGTTTCGTAGTCCAGCTGATGACCGCGCCTGAGCCGCTCATTCCCATCGCGATCCTGGCGAACCCGGAGGCGCGGCTGGCGATCGTCGCCAACGCCTTCGGGTGGGGATCGATCATCGGGCTCAACATCTTCCTGCCGATGTTCCTGCAGAGCGTGATGGGGGTGTCGGCAACCAACGCGGGCCTCAGCTTGATGGCGCTGATGGTTACGCTGAACCTCAGCGCCGGCCTGGCGGGCCAGCTGTTCGGCCGCATGAAACGCTACAAGACGGTTCCCATGATCGGTCTCGTGATCACGATCGCGTCGGTGCTGACATTGGCGTGGCGCGCGGGAAGCATGAGCCCATGGGAGTTCGAGCTGTTGCTGGCGCTCATCGGGTTGGGCTTCGGTCCCCTCGCGCCGCTTTCGACGGTGGTGCTGCAGAACTCCGTCGCCATCCATCAATTCGGCACCGCCGTCGGTACGCAGAATTTTACCCGCAACCTTTTTGCCACGATGCTGGTGGCGATTTTCGGCGCCATCGTCCTCGGCAGCGTCGACCTGGGTCAGGTCGCTCCGGGCACGTTCGGTCTGCAGCGCGACGTCGGAAGCTCGGAAGGGTTCGCGCGGGTTTTCCTCGCTGCGGCGGCATGTTTTACGGTTTCGTTTTTCGCGCTTCTCGTCCTGCAGGAAAAGCCGCTCCAGACCGACGTGTCTCCGGACACGCGTTAGTCAATCTTGAAAATCAGCTTCTGCTCGACGGTCCGCGCTTCGCCGCCTCGATCGCCAGCCAGACCTTCTGCGCGGTCGCCGGCATCTGCACGTAGGGCGCGCCGATATGCGCGAGTGCGTCGTTCACCGCGTTCATCACCGCGGGCAGCGCCCCGACGGTGCCCGACTCGCCGGCGCCCTTGACGCCGAGCGGATTGGTCTTGGTCGGCACCTCGTTCTCGCCCAGCGCGAAGGCGCAGAAATCGTCGGCGCGCGGCATGCCGTAGTCCATGAACGAGCCGGTGAGGAGCTGTCCCGATGTATCGTAGGCGATGCGCTCGATCAGCGCCTGGCCGACGCCCTGCACAATGCCGCCGTGCAGCTGGCCTTCGACCAGCAGCGGATTGATCATGTGGCCGACGTCGTCGACGGCGGTGTAGCGCACGAGCTCGACGGCGCCCGTCGCGTCGTCGATCTCGACCTCGGCGATGTGGCATCCATTCGGGAAGGTGCGCTGACCGCCGTCGAACGTTCCGGTCTCGAACAGGCCGGGCTCCATGCCTTTGGGAAGCTTGGCGGGAGCGAAGGCGGCGCGCGCCACCTCGATCAGATCGACCGCCTTGTCGGTTCCGGCGACGACGAATTTTCCTTCCATGAACTCGATGTCGCTTTCGCCGGCCTCCATCAGATGCGCCGCCAGCCGCCTGCCCTTGGCGATGATTTTCTCCGCCGCCATCAGCATGGCGGAGCCGGCGCACACGGTCGAGCGCGACCCGAACGTGCCGGTGCCGATCATGATCTCGTCGGTGTCGCCGTACTTGAACCGGATGCGGCGCGGATCGACGCCCAGCCGGTCGGCGATGATCTGCCGGAACGTGGTCGCATGACCCTGGCCGTGATCATGCGTGCCGACCAACACCGTGACCGAGCCGGTCGGATCGAAGCGGATCTCGGCATGTTCGATGAGGCCGGCATTCGACGCCTCGACCGTATTGGCAACCCCGATGCCGCCGAGCTTGCCGCGCCGGCGGGCGGCTTCGCGCCGCGCCGGGGAGCCGGCGTAGTCGGCCTGCTCGAGACAATCCTCGAGGTTCTTGCCGAAGTCGCCGCAGTCATAGGTGTAGACGAGCGCAGTCTTGAACGGCATTGCATCGGCGGGAATCGTGTTGCGCCGGCGCAGCTCCGCAGGGTCGAGCCCGAGCTTGCGCGCCGCGAGATCCAGCAGGGTTTCGAGCACGTAGGCGGCCTCGGGGCGGCCGGCGCCGCGATAGGGGCCGGTCAGCATCGTGTTGGTCAGCACGCCGGCCGTCTCGACGTGGATGGCCGGGGTCGTGTAGGTGCCGGCGAGCACGCCGATGTTGTTGGTGGCCGGACCCGCGGGGCGATCGGAGCTGTGGTAGGCGCCGATATTCACCAGCGTGCGCACCCGCAGACCGAGGACGCGTCCGTCCCGGTCTAGGGCAAGCTCGGCCTCGGTGACGTTGTCGCGGCAATGCTCGTCGGAGACGAGCGCTTCGCTGCGTTCGGCGACCCACTTCACCGGTCGGCCGAGGAGCTTCGCGGCGAGCGCCGAAAGCGCGTACTCGGGATAGAGGCCGCCCTTCATCCCGAACCCGCCGCCGACGTTCTCCGAAATGATGCGGAACTTGGTCTCGGGGACCTGGAAGATGTCGCCGGCGATGAAGCGGCGGATCATGTGCGGGCCCTGGACGGTGCACCGCAGGGTGTAGCGATCCTCGCGCGGATCATGGTCGGCGAGGCACCCGCGCGGCTCGAGCGAGTTGGTGGTGAGCCGGCTGATCACCATGCGATGGCGCACGACGTGGTCGGCCTTGCCGAAGGCACTGTCGACCGCGGACTTGTTACCGACCTCGTGGAAAAAGGCTTGGTTGTCGGTGCATTGCTCCCATACCCGCTGTGCGCCCGCCTGTGCCGCCGCGTCGGCCGTGACCACGGCCGGCAACGGCTCGTAATCGACCTCGATCGCTTCGGCGGCGTCCTTGGCCTGGTTCAGCGTGTCGGCCACGATGAAGGCGACTGGCTCGCCGATATAGCGGACGCGCTCCCGGGCGAGCAGCGGCTGCGGTGCGATGAAGGCGGGCGAGCCGTCGCGGCGTTTGCGCGCCATCTTCGGGCGCTGCATCCCGAGCGCCTGGATTTCGGGGTGGCCGCCGGTGAGGACCAGCTGCACGCCCGGCAAGGATTTCGCGCGCTCGACCTCGACGGCACCGATGCGGGCATGGGCATGCGGCGAGCGCAGGACGCAGCCGCGGGCCTGTCCCACCAGCGTCACATCGTCGACATAGCGGCCTCGTCCTCTCAGGAGGTAGGGATCCTCCTCGCGCGGGACGGATTGCCCGATGCCGAATTCACCCATCGTCTGGTCCGAGCTATTCGCCTGCCAGGCGGCTCGCGAACGCCGCGATGGTCTTCTGGTAGACCGGCGACTTGTTCCACTCGCGCAAGACCTCGAAGTTTTGCGATCCCTCGGTCCAGGGCTGCCCGCGGCGCCAGCCGTAGCCCTTGAGGTAGTTGGCGGTCGAGGCGAGCACGTCGGGCACGCTGCGAATGAGGTCGCGCCGCCCGTTGCCGTCGAAGTCGACCGCGAACCGATAGTACGAGGAGGGCAGGAACTGGGTCTGCCCGAGTTCCCCCGCCCAGGCGCCGCGCATCTCGGCGGGCGAGAGGTCGCCGCGATCGATGATCCGCAGCGCGTCCAACAGCTCGGCCTGGAATCTCTCGGTGCGCCGGCAGTCATAGGCGAGCGTGGCGAGCGCGCGCAGCGCCGGCTGCTTGCCCATGTTGACGCCGAAATCGGTCTCCAGCGCCCAGATGGCGACGACGACCGGTCCGGGCACGCCGAACTGCTGCTCGATGCGGGAGAGAAGAGAAGCGTGCTGCTGCATCATCCGCTGCGCCTTTGCCAACCGTTGCGCGATGCGGGGCGGCCCGAACTGCTCGAAGCTCTGGTTGAAATGACCTTGCCGGCGGTCGAGCGCGATGACCTGCGGGTTATAACTCACGTCGGCGAGTGCGGCGGAAATCGTCCGCTGGGAAATCCCTGTCCCGGCCGCCTCGCGCTTGAAGGACTCGAGCCACGTCTCGAATTGGCCGCCGCAGGGGACGGCGAGCGCCGGGCCTGCGGACAAGGCGCAGACAAGCACCGCAGCCGACAAACGCGCGCCCGAAAATCGCATCAGTCACACTCCCTGCATGGTGACGATCCCCACCCTAGGCCAGGCGTTTCCTCCCCTGCAACATCGAGGAGGAGAATTGTAATTCTCGCATAAGGATGCGCCGCCGCCGACACCATGCCGAGCGCCGGTTTTGCCGGATGACGTTCCGCGGACATCAGCCGGCAATGCACGGGGCTCCGCATCGTCGCAGAGGGGTGCTATGCTGGCGTGGCGACAATAGGGAGATCCCGTCATGAACAAGCCCACCAAACCGTCGACCGTGGTCCCGGCAGGCATCTCGGCCGAGGAATGGCAGGCGCGGATCGACCTGGCGGCGGTCTATCGCCTGGTCGCCCATTACGGCTGGGACGACGTGATCTACAATCACAGCTCGATGCGGGTGCCGGGCGAGGAGCGGAAATTCCTCATGAAGCGGCACGAGCTTCTCTATACCGAGGTCACGGCGTCCAATCTCGTGAAGGTGAGCATGGACGACGACCTCGACGAATCCGCCGGCGTCAACCGTCCCGGCTTCACCCTGCACGGCGGCGTCCTGTCCGCCCGCCCGGACGTCAATTGCGCCGTCCATGTGCACACCGAGCTCGGGATGGCGATCGCCGGACTGAAGAGCGGCTTGCGCATGGTCTCGCAGCAGGCGATCCGGTTCTACCGGCGGGTCGGCTATCACCCTTACGAAGGCATCACCGAGGATTTCGGGGAGCGCGCGCGCATCAACGCCGCGCTCGGCAATAACCGCGCGCTCATCATGCACAATCACGGGCTGCTCACCGTCGGGAAAAGCGTGCGTGAAGCCTTCGTGCTGATGAAACATCTGCTGGAAGCCGCCGACATCCAGCTCAAGATGGAAGCGACCAGGGCTGAGCTGATCGAGATCCCGCCGGAGATCTGCGAGAAGACCGCCAAGCAGTACGAGAAGCACGACAGCGGTCGCGGATCGGCCGATTGGCCGGCGTCTCTGCGCATGCTCGACCGGATCGATCCGAGCTATCGGAACTGATAGTCATTCCGGGGCGAGCGGCTACAGCCGCGAGGGGCGCCGAAGGCGCGAACCCGGAATCCATAACCCCCGCGCAGGGAGTATGGATTCCGGGCTCGCCGTTGCGCGGCCCCTCGCGGCTGTAGCCGCTCGCCCCGGAATGACGATTTAGACCCGGTTTCCCGCGCTCCAGCTCCAGAAGTCGCGGCCTTCCTCGCGCATGAAGCGGGCGAGCACCATGTTGTGGACCTCCGAGGCGCCGTCGACGAGGCGGGCCGCGCGCGCCGCGCGGTAGATCCATTCGAGGATCGTGTCCTTGGAATAGCCGCGCGCGCCGTTGAGCTGGATCGCGACGTCGCAGGCCTGGTGCAGCGTGTCCGCGACCTGCACCTTCGCCATCGACACCTCCTTGCGCGCGCGGTCGCCCTGGTCGAGCTTCCACGCCGCGTGCATGGTGAGCAGCCGCCCGATCTGGATCTGGTGCGCCACCTGGCCGAGCTTGATCTGCACGCTCTCGCGGTCGGCGAGCTTGATGCCGAAGCCTTCCCGGCGGCCCACATATTCCTGCGCGATCTCCATGCAGCGCTTGGACCAGCCCAGCCAGCGCATGCAATGGGTGAGGCGCGCCGGCCCGAGCCGAATCTGCGTGATTTTCAGCCCGTCGCCGACGTTGAGCAGCACGTTCTCGTCGGCGACTTCGAGCCCGTCGAATTCGAGCTCGCAATGGCCGCCGTGCTCCTCCGGCCCCATGATCGGGATGCGCCGCAGGACGCGCCAGCCCGGCTGATCGCGGCGATAGAGGAAGGCGGTCAAGCCGCGCCGCTTGTCGTCGGAGGTGCGCGCGACCAGGATGAAATGCTCGGCCGCATCGGCGCCGGTGATGAACCATTTGCGGCCGCGGATCACCCATTTGTGGCCCTTCCGCTCCGCCCGCGTCATGATCATGCCGGGATCGGAGCCGCCGCCCGGCGCCGGTTCGGTCATGGCGAAGGAGGATTTCACCTTGCCCTCGACGATGGGCTTGAGGAACCATTCCTTCTGCGCCGGCGTGCCGACCTTGCCGAGCAGGTTCATGTTGCCGTCATCGGGCGCCATGCAGTTCAAGGCGAGCGGGCCGAAGACCGAGCGCGCCGCCTCCTCGTACATCACCGCCCAGGCGACGATCGGCAGCGCCATGCCGCCGAACTCCTTGGGCGACTGCGGCGCCCACAGGCCGGCCGCCCTGGCCTTCGCCTGCACCGGCTTGAGCCGCTCCAGCGGAATGTTCTCGTGCTCGGAGAAATTCTCACGCTCCGCTTCGAGCGGCAGCACGTGCTCCTCGACGAACGCGCGCGTGCGCACGCGGATGTCCTCGATGTCGGGCGGGAGGATGAAGTCCATTTGAGCGGGCCTTCGTGCTGCGGTGATGCTTCGCGCATATTGGCACCTCTGCCTGCTTGCGGCGAGAGCCGGTCTGCGCCGTTCTCGTTCGATCCGGTTTCAGCGCGTGTGAGAAATCCGGGCTAGGTCCCGCGCAACGCCAGCATCTGGCCGCCGTCCACGACGATGGTCGCGCCCGCCATGTAGCGCCCGGCGTCGGAAACGAGCAGCAGGAGCGCGCCGTCGAGATCGCTCTCCGCGCCGAACCGGCCGGCCGGGATCTCGCGCGTCATCTTGGCGCCCTCGCTTTCCAGGTAGGCGCGGTTGAGCTCGGTGACGATGAACCCCGGCGCAATGGCGTTGACGCGCACGCCGGAGAAGGCGAGCTCGAGCGCCAGCGCCTTGGTGAGCTGGATCACGCCAGCCTTGGCGATCGCATAGGCGATGGTGCCCTTCGAGACGCCGTAGCCGAGGATCGAGGCGATGTTGACGATCGCGCCGTGCTTGCCGGCCGCCAGCATGCGGCGCGCCGCCTCCTGCGCCCAGAAGAACACCGCGTCGAGATTGGTGGAGAGAACGTGCCGCCACTTCGCCTCGGACAATTTGATCGCGCGGGTGGAATGGGCGACGCCCGCATTGTTGACCAGGATGGTAACCGTTCCGAACGCCGTCTCGGCCGCGTCGAACGCGCGCGTCATGGCGTCCCGGTCGAGGACGTCGGCCGCGATGGCGATGGCGCGGCCGCCGTTCTGTTCGATCCGCGCCTTGAGCGCTTCCAGCCGCTCGACCCGGCGCGCAACCAGCGCCACCGCCGCGCCGTTTGCCGCCAGCACCTCGGCGAAGCGCACGCCGAGCCCGCTCGAGGCGCCCGTCACCAGCGCCACCTGGCCCGAAAGGTCGAACAGCTCGCCCGCCTTCATGGTGCGTTCCTCACCCGCCATAAAGCGCCCTGGGCAGCCATGTGGCAAGCGCAGGGACGAACCACAGCACCACGAGGAATGCGAGCTGGATCAGCACGAACGGGATGATGCCGACATAGATGTGCCGGGTGGTGATCTCGGGCGGTGCGACGCCGCGCAGATAGAACAGGGTCGGCCCGAGCGGCGGGTGCATGTACGAGGTTTGCAGGTTCACCGCCATCATGATGCCGAGCCAGACCGGGTCGACGCCCTCCATCTGCAACAGCGCCGGTGCCACGATCGGCACCACCACGAAGATGATCTCGAAGGCATCCATCACGAAGCCGAGCAGGAACATCGCGATCATCACGGCCACGATAGCCCCCGTCGCCCCGCCGGGAAGATGGACAAGCGCGCGGTGGACCATGTCGTCGCCGCCGAGCCCGCGGAACACCAGGCTGAAGAACGTGGCGCCGATCAGGATCGTGAAGATCATGGCGGCGATCTGCGTCGTCTTGCGCATCACCGGCACGAGGACGGTGCTGCGGAAGCCGGTTCGGGAGCGGTTCCTGACCAGAGCCAGAACCATGGCGCCGACGGCGCCGAGCGAGGCGGATTCGGTTGGGGTCGCGAGCCCGCCCAGGATCGAGCCGAGCACGATGAGGATGAGCAGCACCGGCGCAACCAGAACCTCGATCAGCCGGCGCGCCAGCCTGAGGCCCGTCGGCGCGCCTGCTTGCGGCGGAACCGCCGGCGCGGATTCGGGGCGGAACACGGCCATGCCGATCAGATAAAGGATGTACAGGCCGACGAGCGCGAGACCCGGCACGATGGCGGCAGCGAACAGATCGGCGATCGAGACCGATTCGGGCGCGAAGACTCCCTTCGACAGCTGCGCCACCTGATAGGCGGCGTTGAGCTGATCGCCGAGCAGCACCAGCACGGTGGCAGGGGGAAAGATCTGCGCGAGCGTCGAGGTCGCGGCCACGGTGCCGGCCGCCAGGCGCGGGTCGTAGCCGTGGCGCACCATGGCGGGCAGCGTGATCAGTCCCATCGTCACCGCGGTTGCGCCCACCACGCCCTTCGCCGCCGCCAGCAGCGTGCCCACGATCGCCGCCGAAATCGCAAGGCCCCCGCGCAGCGAGCCGAACAGCCGGCCCATGGTCTCGAGCAGCTCTTCGGCGATGCCGGAGCGCTCCAGCATCACGCCCATGAAGATGAAAAGCGGGATGGCCAACAGCACCTCGTTGGTCATCACCCCGAAGACCCGCTGCGGCAGCGCGCCGAGGAAGGCGACGTTCATCACGCCGAGCGCGTGCCCGATCGCGGCGAAGCCAAGCGAAATCCCGCCGAGCGTCAGCGCCACCGGATAGCCGGCCATCAGCACGGCGCACAGCGCGACCACCATCACGACGGCCAGGATCTCGGGGAGGCCCATGCTACTCAGATCGCTGGCCTGCCGGCGGCTGCCCGCAACACCTCGATCGCCCGGATCGCCTGCGAGACGCCCTGCAGCGCCATCGATAGCGCGAACAGCGGGATCAGGGTCTTGAGCAGGAACACGGCCGGAAGCCCGCTGGTCTCGCGCGAGCGCTCGAGGATCGCCCAGGAGCGCGCCACATAGGGGAACGACAGCCAGGCGAGCGCGAGGGCGAACGGAATGAGCAGCAGCAGCGCGCCGAGGAGATCGACCAGCGCTTTGCGGCGCGGCGGCGCATCGGCATAGAAGATGTCGACCCGCACATGGCCGTTCTCGGCCAGCGTCCAGGCCGCCGCCAGCATGAACACGGCGGCATGTCCGTATATGATCGACTCCGAGAGCCAGATCGAGCCCATCCCCAGCAGGTAGCGCAGCAGCACCACGGCGAACTGCGTGAGCACGACGATCAGCGTGCACCATGCGACCGTTCGGCCGATGGTTCCGGTCAGGCGGTCGATGCAGTCGGCGAGCCGGCTGAGTCTAGGCGTCATCTCGGACAAATTCGTCGTGACCGGGCTTGACCCGGACATCATCCTGCGCATCCATTTACCAGAAGCGTACAATGGATTGCCGGGCGAAGCGCGGCAATGACAACAGAGGGTCCCTAGCCCCATGGCCGACCACGATCACGACGACCACGATCACGGCTCCGAGCTCAGCGAGCCGCAGCTGCGCGTCCGCGCGCTGGAGACGGTCCTCGCCGAAAAGGGCTATCTCGATCCGTCCGTGCTCGACCTCATTGTCGAGCACTACGAAACCAAAGTCGGGCCGCACAACGGCGCCCGCGTCGTCGCCAAGGCCTGGGCCGACCCCGCGTTCAAGCGCGCGCTGGTCGAGGACGCCACCAAGGCGGTTGGCGCGCTCGGGCTGATCAGCCGCGTCGGCGATCACCTGATCGCGGTCGAGAACACGCCGCAGCGCCACAACATGATCGTGTGCACGCTGTGCTCCTGCTATCCCTGGGAGGTGCTCGGCCTGCCGCCGACCTGGTACAAGTCGGCGCCCTACCGCTCGCGCGCCGTGATCGACCCGCGCGGCGTGCTCGCCGACTTCGGCGTCACCCTGCCGCCGGACACCGAAATCCGCGTGTGGGATTCGACCGCCGAGACGCGCTTCATCGTTCTGCCGATGCGCCCCGCCGGCACCGAGGGTTGGAGCGAAGAGCGGCTGGCCGCGCTGGTTACACGCGACTCCCTGATCGGTACCGGGCTTCCCAGGCGTCCGGAAGAGGCCGTGTCATGAACGGCGTCCACGACATGGGCGGCATGCACGGCTTCGGCAAGGTCGAGCCCGAGCCGAACGAGCCCCCGTTCCACGCGCCGTGGGAAGGGCGCGTGCTGGCGATGCAGCGCGCCATGACCTACACCGGCGCCTGGAACATCGACATGTCGCGTGCCGCGCAGGAAAGCCTGCCGGCCAAGGTCTATCTGTCGGTGTCCTACTATCACCGCTGGGCCTTGGGCCTGGAGCGCAACGCCCTCAGCAAGGGCCTCGTCGACGCCGACGAGCTGGCGGCGGGGCATGCCCTGCGTCCCGCCAAGCCGGTCAAGCGCGTCATGACCAAGGACGAGATCGGCCGCGCGTTTACCCGCGGCTCATTTTATCGGCCGACCAACACGAAGCCGACTTTCAAGCCCGGCGACCGGGTAAGGACCAGGAACATCAATCCGCCGACGCACACCCGCCTGCCGCGCTACGTGCGCGGCCACGTCGGCGTGGTCGAGCGCATCCAGGGCTGCCACGTCTTTCCCGACTCGGTCGTGACCGGTCAGGGCGAGAACCCGCAATGGCTTTACACCGTCGTGTTCGCGGGCCGGGACCTTTGGGGCGAGGACAGCGATCCGAAGGTCAAGGTGTCGGTCGAGGCGTTCGAGCCGTATCTCGAGCCTGCGTGAGATGACATCTATCGACCCTTTGGCCGCGCGCGGGGCAACCGAGGCCGTCCCCACGATTCCCCGCGACAGCGAGGGCCCGGTGTTCCGCGAGCCGTGGGAGGCGCAGGCCTTCGCCATGACGCTCGCGCTGCACGAGCGCGGCCTGTTCACCTGGCCCGAATGGGCGGCGACCCTTGCGGCCGAGATCAAGCGCGCGCAAGCGGCGGGCGACCCCGACACCGGCGAGACCTATTACCGCCACTGGCTGGCGGCGCTCGAGCGGATCGTTGGCGAGAAAGGCGTCACCAACGCGCAGACGCTCGCACGCTACCGCGATGCCTGGGACCATGCCGCCGACCGCACGCCGCACGGGCTGCCGATCGAGCTCAAGCCGGAGGATTTCGGGTAGACGGAGGACCGAGGACGGAGGACAGACGACGGATAGCCCTTATCTTTCTGTCCTCTGTCCTCTGTCCTCCGTCGTCCGCCCTCAGACAGCGAACATCCGCTCGCTCGCCATGTAGCCCATGAGCAGCAGGATGCCGAAGGCGAGCACGAGCACCGCGGCGCCGACCTCGAGCCCGCGCAAGGCGAGCGAACCGTATCCGCTGCGCGTCTCGGCAAATTTCGCCGCGATGGCCTTGGCGCCCACGGCCAGCGTCGCGATGGCCGCGACCGTGACGGCGGTGCCTATCCCCATGACGAAGGTCGCGCCGACGCCGGCCCAGAAGATCCCCTGCGCCAGCGCGAACACCAGAACCAGGATCGCCCCCGAGCAGGGCCGCAAGCCCACCGCAACGATCGCCGAAAGCCCGCGCTGCCAGCCGCCCGGCCCGGCCAGTTCCTCCGGCTCCGGGGCATGGGCATGGCCCCATGCCGATGCATCATCGTCGCCGTGACGATGCGAATGATCGTGGTGATGGTGCGCGTCGCCGTGATCGTGGTGGTGACCGTGAGGATGGTGGTGGTCGTCATGACGGTGATCATGCACCGGAACCACCATTTCGCCGGCCGCAGCCAGCGCCGGCCGCGGCGCGATGACGGTGTGCAGGGCGGAGAGGAACGCCCGGCCCTTCACCCACAGGAGCCGCGCGCCGACCGCGGCGATGAGCGCGTAGCTGACGATCTCGATCCAGCGCACGGCGTCGCCCATCGTCTTTGCAGATGCGTTGAGAAGGACCGCCGCAATGCCGACGATCGCGACCGCCACCAGCGCCTGCAACAGCGCCGAGGCGAAGGACAGGACCACGCCGCGCCGCCAGGTCTCCTCGTTGGCGACCAGGTATGACGAGATGACCGCCTTGCCGTGGCCGGGGCCCGCGGCATGGAACACGCCGTAGAGGAACGACAATCCGAACAAGCCCCAGGCGGCGCTGCCGTCGGCCTTGGCCGCCCGGATCAGGCCGGAGAGCCCGCGGTAGAATTCCGCCTGCTTCGCCAGCACCCATCCGACCACGCCGTCGGCCGCGGGCGGCGGGGGCGTTGGCGCACGGCCGACCCCGAAAGGCGACGTCTGGGCGACCGCGATATGGATTGCGTCCGCCGCCAGCATCAGGCCCGCGACGATCGCCACGAGCCGGACGACGCGCACGCTTCCGCGCCCGCCCCGCAATGGTGTTACGGGCATGTCACCGCAATCTTGTTGGCGAACTGCGCGCCGTAATCGCTCGACGAGGTCAGCGAATTGAAGAACGCCTCGCCGACCTGGCGGCCTGGCGTCGTGGGGTCATTGGGCCGGGCCACGGCGAGCTTGCACGCGGCCGGCGCGCCGGCGAGCGCGACCGGATCCTTCTCGGCAAAGGTGAAGTCGACGAAGTAGGTCGGGTCGTAGATGTCGAGCTGCAGCCGCTTCACCTTCGCCGGGGTCTTGAGCGGCAGCATGAAGTTGAGCGTGAGCACGTCGTCCTTGTATTCGAGGTAGTAGTCGACCGGGTCGGTGAACACGGCCTTTTTTCCGTCGGCCTTGCCCTGGGTGAAGAAATCGAACTCCTTGAGCGAGGTGACATTGACCTCGGCCAGCGGCGCCAGCTCCTCACGGGTGAACGCGCCTTTCGTCTTGCTCTCGATGCCCTGGGTGGCGAAGGCCGAGAACATGTCGTCGAACGTCCAGGCGTGGCGCACGCCGGTCACCGTCCCGTCGGCCGCGTAGACTACCTCGCTCTTCATCGTGACCCAGACGTGGGGGTGCGCGGCCGCTTCCCCGCCGGCGACAGCGAAAAGGCAGGCGAGCGCCGAAAACACGAAGTGGCGAAGTCGGTCGATCATGAGGGGTCCTGCAAAAAAAGCGGCGCGATGTCGGCCGGAACATAGCACGGAGTTGGGCGGAAGGGAGGCATCGTCAAAGGGTTCGACACCCGGCTGGCGCCGCGATCAAGCACCTGTGACCCGTCCCACGGTGCAGACGGAGGAGCCTTTAGTCCCTAGAATGCGCAACGAACGGGGGGCCGGTGCGACCAACAGCGTCGTGCCAGGCGTCGACGGGCTGCCCACAGGGAGGACGTACCATGCGCCACGATGCAGTCGATCGGCGGATTCTTCTCAAAGGGGCGGCGGCTTTGGCCGCAGGTGCGATGGCGACGCAGAAGAGCCATGCCCAGCATGCAGTGCCGAATTCCACCGGGAGCGAAGCGCCCACCCTCAAGGCGCCGGCCAATGCCTGCGACTGCCACATGCACATCTATGACGCCGAACGCTTCCCGCCCGCTCGGCCCGGCTCGCGGCTGCAGACGAACGCGCGCGTCTCCGAATACCGGCTGCTGCAGAAGCGCATCGGCACGACCCGGACCGTGGTGGTATCGCCGGCGGTCTATGTCACCGACAACCGTGTCACGCTCGATGCCATCGCTCAGCTCGGTTCCGATGCGCGCGGGGTCGCCGTGATCCACCCCACGATCACCGATGCGGAGTTGAAAAGCCTGGCCGATGGCGGGATCCGCGGCATCCGTTTCACCCAGTTCGACCCGAACACGGCCACCACGACGATCGACATGATCGAGCCGTTGTCGAAACGCGTGAACGACCTCGGCTGGCACGTGCAGATCCACATGCGGGGCGATCAGATCGTGGCGGCCGAGGATCTGTGGCCGCGCCTTCCTTCACCGATCGTGTTCGACCACATGGGGCGCCTGCCGCAACCGGACGGTGCGGACTACCCGGCGTTCAAGATCATTCGCCGGCTCATCGACAAGGGACGAACATGGGTCAAGATTTCCGGCGCCTATCTCGACACCAAGGTGGGCCCGCCGACCTATGCCGACGCCACCAAGGTCGCTCAGGCCTACGTCAAGGCCGCACCCGAGCGGATGGTTTGGGGGAGCGACTGGCCGCACCCGACCGAAAGCCTCGCCCATAAGCCCAACGACGCGGTGCTGTTCGACCTCCTGGCGGAGTGGGCGCCCGACGAGGCGACCCGCCGTCGCGTTCTTGTGGAGAATCCGCAAGCTTTGTACGGCTTCGCCAGGGCGGCGTGATCTCAAGCCAAGCGGCTGACGTTAACTCACACGCCGGCCGCCCCGCCGTCGGCACGCGGATCATGGGCGCCTTCCAGTGTGCCGTTGGGATGGAGCACCACCGCGCCGGCATGGCCCATGAGATCCGAATAGGGTTCGGGCAGCACCTCGACGGCGTGACCGGCTGACAGCAACCGGTCGATGAGGTTTCCGTCGAAGCGCGCCTCGACCCTGAGATTGGTGACGGCTGAGCCCCAGGTGCGGCCGAGCAGCCACCGCGGCCTGTCGATCGCGTCCGCCAGCGGCTGGCGATAGAGAACGTGGCGGGTGAAAAGCGCGCCTTGCGTCTGCGGCTGGCCGTCGCCGCCCATGGTGCCGTAGGCCATGACCCTGCCGTCGTTGAGCACTGCGAGCGCGGGGCTGAGCGTGTGGAACGGCCGGCGCCCGGGCTCGAGCGGGTTCGCGGCGCGGGGATCGAGCGAGAAGCTTGCGCCGCGGTTCTGCATCAGCACGCCGGTGCGGGTGAGGACGCAGCCCGACCCGAACTCCCAATAGAGCGACTGGATGTACGAGACGATGCGGCCGTTTGCCTCCGCCGCGCCCATCCACACCGTGTCGCCCGCGCTCCGCTGCACCGGCCAGGCGGCCGCCTTGTGCCGGTCGATCTTGCGCGCCTCGACGTCGAGGAAGGCGGGCTCAAGGTAACGGCCGGGCGGATGCGGGAGGCGGTCGTAGTCCGTCACATAGCGGTCGCGGATGCGGAACGCGCGCTTGGTCGCCTCGACGATGCCGTGGACCTGATCGAAACCCTCAGGCTGCGTGACGCGCAGGCGGTCGAACAATCCGAGGACCATCAGGGAGGCGAGGCCTTGAGTCGGCGGCGGCGTGTTGTAGAGCGTGCCGGACGACAGCGGGAGCTCCAGCGGCTCGCGCAGGTTCGCACGATAACGTTCGAAATCGCCGCGGGTGACCGGGCTGCCGATCTTCTCCAGATCCGCCGCCATCTCGCGTCCGACGTCGCCGCGATAAAAATCGTCGAGCCCGGCATGGGCCAGATGGTCGAGGGTATCCGCAAAGGCGGCCTGCCTGAGCGTGGCGCCTTCCGATGGCGGTTTTCCATCGACCAGGAAGGTGGCGGCGAAGCCGGGCAGGTCTTGCAACTCGGAAAGCTTCTCCGCGGTCAGCCGCGCCTGGCTGCCGGTCACCACGTAGCCTTCGCGCGCCGAACGAATGGCGGGCGCGAGCAGCGCGTGGAGCGGCATTTTCCCGCCAACGGCGCGCGCGGCTTCGAGCGCGAGCGACCATCCGCCGACGGCCCCCGGCACCGTGAGCGCCGCCAGCGGCCCCCGCGGCGGGATCGCGTCGTGGCCGCGATAGAGATCCGGCTGCGCCCGCGCCCCGGCGAAACCTGCCGCTTCGATCGCGCGGACGCGGCCGGACGGCTCGCGCCACAGCCAGAAGCCGTCGCCGCCCACATGGTTCATATGCGGATAGACCGCGGCGATGGTCGCGGCCATCGCCACCATCGCCTCGATCGCGTTGCCGCCTTCCGCCAGCACCTCGCGGCCGGCCTCGGCGGCTGCGCGATGGGGCGCTGCGGCGACGCCGCGCCGATGTCCGGCGGTGTGGAGGTCCATGGGCTGGATCAGTCTCTGCGATCGCCGAGCGTAACGGCGAGCCGACGCAATTGCATCAAGCGAGCAGAAAGCATGAAAGTCATTTTGACTGGGTTGTTAAGCTTTCATTAACCAACGAAGTCCCAAGCTGTGACCAGCTGCGCGCCTCCGGCCGCCGGCGCCCAATCGCCGGTCCTTAGCGGGATAGCCAAAGGCCGGAACATTCCCTGGGCGCTTGAACCTGCGGCGAACCGTTGCCATCTCAGTGCCCCGAACCCGAAGTTCGCACAGCCGAGCCGCGAGTGCGATTGCGAACTTCGGGTTCAAAAGGGGCACTAGAATCATAGAGTTGCTAGTGTCCCTTTGATTCCGAAGTTCGCATGAGAGTGTGCCGCCGGTGTTTGCGAACTTCGGAATCGGGACACTAGCCCTTGATCGCGACGGCGGTTTCGTGAACATTGCGCGCCGTCGACAAACGCACCGCGATCGAGCGCCATGGATCAGACCGTCCAGAAACCTTTTGCCCGCCGGATCAATTGGATCAACGTGTCCACCGTCCTGAGCGCCACGATCCTGATCGGCGCCGAGGTGTTCGGCGCCGCCTTTGCCGGCGGCTGGGCGCTCGCCGGGCTGTTCAACCTGGGTCCATACGGTGCCTACGGCTTGCAGGGCGTGTTCTTTCTCGCCGGACTCGCCGTGATGGTGGGATTCGTGCGCAACGCGCAACGGGTCGAGCCGTTCGCCGCGCAGAATTGACCCGCCGGGCAAGCGGCTTTTTTCGCTTTTTTCTCCGCCACATTCCTTAACAAAGGGAACTTCTCCCCCCATCCTTAGTATTGTCGGGGATGATGACACCAAATCCCTTGACAGGGCGATTGATTCGCTTATGTCGTTAACCGCCCAATTTCGCACGTGCCTATGGCCGTGTGTCGGTCGGTGGGCATCCGGACAAGAGGCCGGACAGCCGCCTAAGGAAGACACCTGCTTCCTTGCTCCAGCGACCGGCAGCCGGAGGCGAAACCGGCGAACCCCGCCCTCCACGGGGGACGCGGCTTAAAGCAACGACGGAACGGGCTTTTTTGGTTTCGCCGGCGCCAATGCCGGATCACCGAAGAGGCTTGTCCTTCCTTGCCGGGCGTGCGGATCGGGGCTTCCCCCCTCCGGACCAAGGCAGCAATCGAGGTGGCGTCACCGGGCAGCGCATTCCGCTCCTGCCACGAGCGTCACAGGAGGTTCACTTGCAGGCGGCTTCGCCGCCGATGCCGGATAGGGGAGTAAGGTCGAAATGACCGCACGCATCCGCGATTTCCTGAAAGAGCGCACCGACGACGGTCCGTGCCTGGTGGTCGACATCGACGTCGTGCGCGAGAATTACCTGGCGTTCGCCAAGGCGCTGCCGGACACGCGCGTGTTCTACGCGGTGAAGGCCAACCCGGCGCCCGAGATTTTGAAGCTTCTCGCCGCGCTCGGCTCCTCGTTCGACGTCGCCTCGGTGAGCGAGACCGAAGCGGTGCTCGCGGCCGGCGCCACGCCCGACCGCATCTCCTACGGCAACACGATCAAGAAGGAGACGGAGATCGCCGCCGCCTACCGGCTCGGCGTCGCGCTGTTTGCCGTCGACTGCGAGGCCGAGGTCGAGAAGGTCGCGCGCGCCGCCCCCGGCAGCCGCATCATCTGCCGCATCCATTGCGACGGGACCGGCTCCGAATGGCCGCTCTCGCGCAAGTTCGGCTGCGAGCCGGAATTCGCCGCCGACATCCTCGAGCTGGCGCACCGGCGCGGGCTGGTGCCGCACGGCATCTCGTTCCACGTCGGCTCCCAGCAGCACAACGTGGAGGCCTGGGACCGCGCGCTCGCCTCGACCGCAGCGATCTTCCGCGCCTGCGCGGAGCGCGGCATCGCGCTGTCGATGGTGAATCTCGGCGGCGGATTTCCCGCAAAATACGTGCGCAAGACCCCGAAACTCGAATCCTACGGCAAGGCGATCTTCCGCGCGCTGCGCCGGCATTTCGGCAACGCCATCCCCGAGACCATCGTCGAGCCCGGCCGCGGCCTGGTCGGCAATGCCGGCGTGATCGAGGCCGAGGTGGTGCTGATCGCCAAGCGCAGTCCCGAGGACGAGGTGCGCTGGGTCTATCTCGACATCGGCAAGTTCCATGGCCTGGCCGAAACCATCGACGAGTCGATCCGCTATCCGATCCGCACCGCCAAGGACCGCGACGAGACCTCGCCCTGCATCATCGCCGGTCCGACCTGCGACTCGGTCGACGTCTTGTACGAGAAGACGCCGTATCCGCTGCCGGTCTCGCTCGCCATCGGCGACAAGGTGCTGATCGAGGCCGCCGGCGCCTACACCACCACCTACTCGTCGGTCGGCTTCAACGGGTATCCGCCGCTGCGCCAGTACGTGATTTAAGTCGCATTTTCTGCGCCGAACCGGTGTCCACTTCGGCGGAAAATGCTCTAACCACGGCATGCTCGTCCTCGACAACCTTTCCCTGCGCGTGGCGGGGCGTCTGCTCATTGACGATACTTCGGTGCAAATCCCGACCGGCGCCCGCGTCGGCCTGGTCGGGCGCAACGGCACCGGCAAGACCACGCTGTTCCGCGCGATCGCGGGCGAGCTGGCGCCGGAACAGGGCAGCATCGGCGTGCCGAAGCGGGCGAGAATCGGACGCCTCGCCCAGGAAGCGCCCGACGGGCCGGAGAGCCTGATCGAGATCGTGCTGGCCGCCGACACCGAGCGCAACGCGTTGCTGGCGGCGTCCGGCGAGGTGCAGGAGCCGCACCGCATCGCCGAGGTTCATGCGCGGCTCACCGACATCGACGCCCATGCGGCGCCGGCCCGCGCGGCTGCGATCCTCGCCGGCCTCGGCTTCTCGGCGCGGGACCAGATGCGTTCCTGCTCGTCCTTTTCCGGCGGCTGGCGGATGCGCGTCGCCCTCGCCGGTCTCCTCTTTTCCCAGCCCGACCTGCTGCTCCTCGACGAGCCCACCAACTATCTCGACCTCGAAGGCACGCTCTGGCTGGAGGATTATCTTGCGCGCTATCGCCACACCGTCGTGGTGATCAGCCACGATCGCGACCTGCTCGACAGCGCGGTCGGCTACATCCTGCATCTCGAGCGCCGCAAGCTCGCTCTCTACAAGGGCAACTATTCGTCCTTCGCGCGCCAGCGGCGGGAACGCCAGGCGCTCGATCTCAAGCGCGCCAAGCACCAGGACGCCGAGCGCAAGCGGATCCAAGCCTTCGTGGCGCGCTTCCGTGCCAAGGCCACCAAGGCGCGCCAGGCGCAATCGCGCCTGAAGCTGCTTGCCCGGATAGAGCCGGTCGAGGCGATCGTCGACGACGAGGTGCGCGACATCGAAATCCCCTCGCCGGACCGGCTCCTGTCGCCGCCGATCATCGCGTTCGAGAACGTGGCGGCCGGCTATGATGGAGAGCCGGTGCTGCGGCGGCTGAACCTGCGCATCGACGACGATGACCGGATCGCGCTGATCGGCGCCAACGGCAACGGCAAATCGACCTTGGCCAAGCTGCTCGCCGCGCGCATGCCGGCGATGGAGGGGCGGATCACGCGCGCGGAGAAGCTCGACGTTGCCTATTTTGCGCAGCATCAGCTCGAAGAGCTCAAGGCCAACGCCAGTCCCTACGACCACATCCGCACGCTCATGCCTGATGCGCCCGAATCAAAAGTGCGCGCGCGGGTGGGCGCGATCGGATTTTCCGGCGCCGCCGCGGATGCCACGGTCGCCACCCTGTCGGGCGGCGAGAAGGCGCGCCTGCTGCTCGGCATCGCCACCCTGCGGGGTCCCCATCTGGTCATTCTCGACGAGCCGACCAACCACCTCGACATCGACAGCCGTGCCGCGCTGATCGAAGCGATCAACGATTATTCCGGCGCCGTCGTGCTGATCTCGCACGATCGGCACCTGATCGACGCGTGCGCCGATCGGCTTTGGCTGGTGTCCGACGGGACGGTGTCGCCGTTCGACGGCGACCTTGAGGATGATCGCGGCCAGGTCTTGGCGGATCGACGGGAGAAGGCCACCGGCAATGCCGGCGATCGCAATGGACCCGAGCTGCGCCCGTCGCGCACAGAGATACGCCGGGCGGCGGCGGAAAAGCGCGTCGAACTGGCGCCGCTGAGGCAGCGTATCGCGCGGGCCGAAGCCGAGATCGGCCGACGGACGCGAGAGCTCGAAGATCTGGATCAGGCGCTGGCACGATCCGATCTCTACGCCGATCCCGCGCGGGCCACCGGGCTTGCCAAGGCGCGGGCAGAAGCAGCCGAAGCCCTCGCGGTGGCCGAAGCCGACTGGCTTGACGCAAGCACGGCTTACGAGACCGCAATGGAGACGGACGGCTGATGCGGATTGCGTCGATCCGCCATGGTTATCCGCCGCTGCGCCAGTACGTGATGACCGGAACGGCCGCCGCAGAAGAGTTCCCGCCGAGTCGGAGGCGCGCATCATGACGGCGACTGCATTGCGGCTGGAGGACAATCCTTCGGCTGCCGAAGTTATCGCGGCGCTCGAAGCGGCTGAACTTCGACCAGACGAGGCTCTGAGGGCGGCTGTGGGGCGGGCGGGCGAAATCGCGCCCGCTGTCATCGAGATCTTGGACGAGGCGGCGAGCGGCGCGGAATTGCTTCAGCCGCAGGAAAACCTGTTGTTCTGGGGCATTCACGTTCTTGGCGCGGCGCGCCGGACGGAGCTCTATCGTCCGCTCCTGCGCTTCTGCGCGCGTGCAAGGACGACGATCTCGAGCGACTGCTTGGCGTTGCCACGACCGCAACGCTGCCGAAAATCGTCATCTCGGTCTTCGATGGCGATCCCGCGCCGCTGCTCGACGCCTGCGCCGACCGGGGCATGGACGAATACGCCCGCTCGAGCCTGATCGGCGCCTTGGTCCGCCTGACCTTTGACGGCGCGGTCCCGCGCGACGCGGCGCTCGCGTTCCTCGACCGCTTCGACCGGGAGCCGCTCGCCGATCCCGATGATTGCGCCTGGCAAGGATGGCAGGATGCGATCAGCCTTCTCGGCCTGGAAGAGATGCGCGAGCGGCTTTGCGCCGCCTGCCGCGACGGCCGCTTTCGACAGCCCGAGGGTGAATTGGAATACTGCCTGAACCAGCTCACGGTCGCCCGCAACCTCGCGGCGGGCGACGATGGGCTGTTCGTCCGGGCCGGGCTCTTTCCCGTAACGGACCCGGTCGCGGCACTCCACTGGGTGCATAATGACGACGCCGACGTCGAGGATGACGATGTCGACGTTCCCGATCCCGCAAGCGAATTCGCTCTCGATGAGGAAGACATTGCGTGGCTCCGGCAGTTCCTCGCCGGCAGGCCCGCAGCGGCCGATGTGCTCAGCCTCGAAGGGATCGATGGCTATTACTGCGCGCTGATGATGGACCCGGATTGGAGCCGGGTGCGCAACGCGGCGGCGAGAATTTTCGGTTCGTCCGACGAGACGCTCTATTTCGACAGCGACGAGCAGAGAGAACGCGTCGCCCGGCTGTTATCCCGCCATCTCAGGACAGTCGCAACGCGACTCGATTCGCACCATGTGCACGTCCCGCTTCTGGACGAGTCCGCGGCGCCGAAGGGACAATCATGGGCCAAAGGGTTCATTGCCGGTATGGAGGTCATAGCTCCCGAGTGGGAACGCTACATTACCAGCGAAGCGGTCGACGAATTCATCGGTCCCGTCCTGGCGCTGGCGCTGAATGATGACGAGGAGCGGGGAGAAATGCGCATGACGCCGGAATTGCGGGCCGATTGCATTCCGCTCCTGCCGGCGGCGATCCTCGGGCTGTACGCATCAGTCCGGCTCGAAGCGGAACAACGAAAAAGACGGCCCGCCCGCAGCACCAAGGTCGGCCGCAACGAGCCTTGCGCGTGCGGCTCGGGCAAGAAGTACAAGCGCTGCTGCGGCTCGGGCGACCGTTGGACGATCAACTGAGCCCGATCACGCCCGCCTCGCCCTCCTCGGTACCGAACGCGAGCGTCGTGCCCGCCGTGTCCCAGGCAAGCGCCGTGACCGGCGCGGCGCCGGGCTTCCTGGCCAGGATCTCGGCGCCGTCCTCGGTGCGCACCAGCAGCACCAGGCCGTCCTGGTAGCCGACCGCAACGACCTCCTGGTGCGGGTGCGCGGCGACCACGGCGACGTGGTGCTCATGCGGCGCCAGCATCTGCGGCGTCTTGCCGATCGGGCCGTCCTTGCCGTGGAACGGCCACAGGATCAAGTGGTCGGAGCTCGACGTGGCGAGCCACTTGCCGCCGGCCGTCCAGGCAAAGGAGCGCACCTTGGCGGCATAGCCGGACATCCGCATGTCCTTGCGGTCGGCGATGCGCCAGCCGTGCAGCGCGGGCTCCTGCATGGCGCTGACCAGGAACTTGCCGTCGGGGCTGAAGGTCACGTCGAGATGCGAGCCCTTCCATTCGAGCCGCTCGGGCGCCGCATTGGCGTTGGGGAACCATAGCGTCACGCCGTGATAGTGGGCGACGGCGAGACGGAATCCGCGCGGCGCAAAGGCGAGCCCGCCGACGCTCGACGGCAGCTCGATTGTCTTCTCCTGGCGCTTGCCGGTTTGCACAAAGGCCGTCTTGGCGACCGACCAGGCGATGGCGCCGTCAGGACCGGCGGCGACGCGATCGATCCACCGGCGCTTCGGGTCGGTCACGACGGTACGGCTCTCGCCTTGGACGTTGGTCGATACCACCTTGCCGTCGTCGCCGGCGGTGAGCACGCGCTCGCCATCGGCCGCCGTTGCCAGGATGGCGCCGGAATGAACCAAGGCGCGGCGCGGCTCGCCGTCCGGCGGAACGGCGAGGAGATTCTCCTCGCCGAGCACGAAGACGGCGGTGCGGTCGAGGACATGCACGGCGACGATGGGCGCGCCGGCATCGACCGACCGCGTGCGCTCGACGACCGAAGCCGTGCTGGTCCGGGTCTCAGTCAACGTCGCCGCCGGGGATGGACAAGTGGAAATTCATGCGTTTGCTTGGGTCTTTGCTACATCAACGGAAGGTACCCGATGAAGAAGAACAGCCCGGGCGATCTTACGCCAAGCAGCTCTCGAAACCGGTACGGATCTTGTCCTCGTCGAGGTTGCGGCCGATGAACACGATCCGGCTTTCGCGCTGCTCGCCCGCGCCCCACGGCCGCTGGTGGTCGCCGTCGAGGATCATGTGCACGCCCTGGAACACGAAGCGCTCGGGATCATCCTTGAACGACAGGATGCCCTTGGTGCGCAGGATGCTCGGTCCTTGTCGGGGTCGAGCGGCTTGTCGGTCTTCAGCGCCAGCGCCTGCATCTCCTCGTCGTGATAGTGCTTCATCCCGTGATGATGGTCGTGCCCATGATCATCGCCGTGATGATCGTGATCATGGCCGTCCCCGTCGAGAAATTCCGGCTCGATATCGAGGATGCGGTCGAGATCGAAGGCGTTGCGGCCGAGCACCTCCGGCAGCGGCACTTGGCAGCGCTCGGTCGCGTGCACCTTGGCGTACGGGTTGATGCCGCGAATGCGCATCTCGACCTCGCGCAGGTCGTCCGGCGCCACCAGATCGGTCTTGTTGACGAGGATCACGTCGGCGAACGCGATCTGGTTCTTCGCCTCGGGCGCGTCCTTGAGCTGTTCCTTGAGCCACCTCGCGTCGGCGACGGTCACCACCGCGTCGAGCCTCGCCTTCTTTCCTACCGCGTCGTCGACGAAGAATGTCTGCGCTACCGGCGCGGGGTCGGCGAGCCCGGTGGTTTCGATGATGATCGCGTCGAACTTGCCTTTGCGCCGCATCAGCCCGTCGATGATGCGGATGAGGTCGCCCCGCACCGTGCAGCAGATGCAGCCGTTGTTCATCTCGAACACTTCCTCGTCCGCGCCGACGACCAGCTCGTTGTCGATGCCGATCTCGCCGAACTCGTTGACGATGACGGCGTATCTCTTCCCGTGCGGCTCGGACAGGATGCGATTGAGCAGCGTCGTCTTGCCGGCGCCGAGATAGCCGGTCAGCACCGTGACGGGGACTTTGTCGGACATCGGCAACTCCAGTTGGGCGATGCAAAGCTTGGCTGAGCCGCTTAAGATGAGCGCAGCCCTTATAGTGTGCCCGATGCACCCGATGTAAGTGGGAACTTGGTCAGGCCTCCAGATGCCGCCCCGGGAAGGCCAGCCACACCAGGCCGCCGACGCGGCCGAACAGCACCGATACCGCGTAGAGCACGCCGGCGATCAGGATGATGGCCGGTCCCGACGGCACGCTTGTGTGGAACGACATCAGCAGGCCCGCATAACCGGAAAGCGCGCCGCTCGCCGTGGCGATGACGATCATGGCGGTGATGTCGCGCGCCCAGAACCGGCTGATCACCGCCGGCAGCATCATGAGGCCGACCGCGAGCAGCGTGCCGAGCGCGTGAAAGCCGCCGACCAGATTGATGACGACGAGCGCGAGGAAGGCGATATGCGCCGGCCCGCCGGCGCGGCTCACGGAGCGAAGGTAGCCGGGATCGACGCATTCGAGCACGAGCGGGCGATAGATCAGCGCCAGCGCGATGAGCGTGATGGTCGCGATCGCGGCGATCAGCAGCAGCGTGTAATCGTCGAGCGCAAGCACGGTGCCGAACAGGAAGTGGAGGAGATCGATGTTGGTCCCCTTGACCGACACGATGGTCACGCCCACCGCCAGCGAGATCAGGAAGAAGGCGGCGAGCGAGGCGTCCTCCTTCAACTCGGTCGCGCGCGCGATCAGACCGGCGAGCACCGCGATGACGAAGCCGGCGATGAGGCCGCCCGCGGTCATGGCGAAGAGATTGAGCCCCGACAGGAGAAAGCCGACGGCCGCGCCCGGCAGAATTGCGTGGGCCATCGCGTCGCCGACGAGGCTCATGCGCCGCAGCATCAGGAACACGCCGATCGGCCCCGCGCCGAGCGCGAGCGCGAGCGTTCCGACCAGCGCCCGCCGCATGAACTCGAACTCGAGGAAGGGGGACAGGAAGGTGTCGTAGAGCATGCGATTGAGAGAAAAGGTTCATGCCGCCTGGACGCATTCGGCCGCGGAGGTGTCGAAGGCCTCGCACATCCGCCGCGCCTTCAACAGGTTTTCCGGCGTCAGCACCTCGGGCGTCGCGCCCCAGGCCACCGGCTCGCGCGCGAGCAGCAGCGTCTCGGGGAAATTGCCCTTGATCAGGTCGAGGTCGTGCAGGGCCGCCATGACGGTGCGCCGCTCGCCGTGCCAGCGCTGCACGATGTCGAGGAGATCGGCGGTGGTCTTGGCGTCGATCGCGTTGAACGGCTCGTCGAGCAGGATCAGGCTCGCGTCCTGCAGCAACAGGCGGGCGAACAAGGTCCGCTGCATCTGGCCGCCCGACAGCGACGAAATCGGCCGCTCCTCGAAGCCCCTCAGGCCTACCGCGGCGATCGCGTCGTGCACCTGCGCCCGCTCCTTGCGGCCGATCCCGCCGAACAGGCCGGCGCGCCGCCACAGACCCATCGCCACCATGTCGTAGACGTTGATGGGAAACGAGCGGTCGATATCGGCGATCTGCGGCAGATAGGCGATGTCGTGGACGCGGCAGCCGCTGAGGTCGATCCCGCCCGCCAGCGGCGTCAGCAGCCCGACGATGCCTTTGAACAGGGTCGACTTGCCGGCGCCGTTCGGGCCGCACACGGCGACGAGGGCGCCGCGCTCGACCGCGCCATCGAGATGATGCACCGCCGGGTGACGGTCATAGCCGAGCGTCAAATCCTGAAAACACAGCGCTGCGGTCATCGAAGGACCCTTCACGACATCGCCCATTGGACCGCCGCCCACAGGCACGCAATGATCACCGCCGCGAAGGCGAGCCGCTCCCAGGCGGAGAGCCGCAAGATCGACGGCCGGACCGTGATCGGGTGGGCCCCGGGGGCATGATGATGGTGCGACATGGGCGGCTCGCGACGGGAACGACGGTCAACCGATCTATCTTATTGTTATAGTATAACATTTCGTTTTGTCCAGGGTCCGCGTACGGCTGTCTTGCGTCGAACGCTTATCCACAACTCTTGTGCATGCGGCCCTACGGGCCATATTCGGCAGCGATGCGAACGGCCTTGGTTCCCCACCCGGCTCACGAGACGACGGTTCGCCCGGCGGCAGCGTCGGACCTCGACGCCTTGGCCGCGCTCGAGGAAGGCGTCTTTACCACTGATCGCATCTCGCGCCGCGGCTTCCGCCGATTCCTGGCCTCTCCCAACGCCGCCCTGATCGTCGCCGAGGTCGACGGCAAGCTCGCGGGCTATGTCCTCGTGCTGTTCCGCAAGGGCACGGCGGTCGCCCGCCTCTATTCGATCGCGGTGGCGCCGCACGCCGGCGGCCGGCGCGTGGGGGCGACGCTGCTCAGGTCGGCCGAGGACGCCGCGATCGAGCGCGGCGCCGCGCGGCTCCGGCTCGAAGTGCACGAGGCCAACGATCCCGCCATCGCCCTCTACCGCAAGGCGGGCTATCGCGAGTTCGGCCGGCATGCCCACTATTACGGGGACAAGGGGCACGCGCTCAGATTCGAGAAGCGTCTCCATCCGCAGTTTCGCCGCCTCGCCTCGGCGCCGCCCTATTTCCACCAAACCACCGAGTTCACCTGCGGTCCGGCCTGCATGATGATGGCGCTGGCCTGGGCGGACCCGTCGTTTCGGCCGAGCCCGGCGCTCGAATTCAAGCTGTGGCGCGAGGCGACGACGATCTGCATGACTTCCGGTCCGGGCGGGTGCGACCCTTATGGGGTGGCCGTGACGTTGAAACGTCACGGGCTTGCGCCCGAGATTCATGCCAGCCGACCGGGGCCTTATTTCCTCGACACGGTGCGCTCGGCCGACAAGCAGCGGGTGATCCGCCTCGTCCAGGAGGAGTTCCGGCACGAGGCCGCCGCGTTGAAAATTCCGATTCATCTTGCACCGCTCGACGAATCGGCTCTCATGGTGGCATTCGATCAGGGTGCCGCCGCCATTGTGCTCCTCTCCGGCTATCGCATGGTGCGCCGAAACGTGCCGCACTGGGTATTCGCATTCGGCCGCGAAGGCCGTTACGTCCTGGTGCATGACCCGGCGGCTACGCGAGACGAGGACGGCAATGCTGCGGCTGCAGAAACCTATGCGGTTCCTGCAGCTGAGTTCGATCGCATGACGCGGTTCGGCCGGGACGACCTGCGCGTGGCGATTCTCATCCGGAAAGGACACCTCCAATGACCGGCTGGGTCATTTTGGTCGACCAGCCCAAAGACCTCCCCAACGCCGACACCCCGCACAAGGTGATCACGACGAGCGAATATCTTGCGCGTCCGAAGTTGTTCGACATGGGACGCCCGAAACTCGTCAACCTGTCGCGCTCCTACGCCTACCAGTCGAAGGGCTATTACGCTTCGCTGCTCGCCGAGGCGCGCGGCCACCGCGTGGTGCCGACGGTGGAGACCATGCTGGAGCTGCGCGAGGCCAAGCTCTACGAGCACGCTCTGCCGGATCTCGAGGACGAGCTCAACAAGTGCGCCCGCAAGGCCGATTTCCAGCCCGAGGGCGAGTTCAAGTTCCTGGTCTGTTTCGGCATCGCCCACGACCCGCGCTTCGATTCGTTCGGGCGGCTCCTGTTCGACTGGTTCCGCTGCCCGGCGCTCGAGGTGACGGTCGAGCCCGGCCAGTGGCTATCCATCGACCGCATCCGCCCGCGCAACATTACGCGGCTTGCCAATGGCGAAGCGTCATTCTTCCGCGAGTCGCTTCACCAACATACCAAGCGCGAATGGCGCGATCCCAAGGCGCGCAGCATTGCCAAGTACGATCTCGCCGTCCTGCACGACCCGAACGAGAAGATGCCGCCATCCTCGGTGGCTTCCCTCAAGCACCTGGCGCGGGTCGCCGAAAAGCTCTCCGTCGACGTCGAGCCGATCACCCGCCGCCAGCTCGACGAGCTCGCCGAATACGACGGCCTGTTCATCCGCGAGACCACCTCGATCGACAACCACACCTACCGCTTCGCCCGGCGCGCGTGGCAGGAGGGCATGCCGGTCATCGACGACCCGATCTCGATGATCCGCTGCACCAACAAGGTGTTCTTGATGGAGCTACTCGGCTCCAACCAGGTGCCGACGCCCCCGACCGTCATGCTCGCCGACAATGCCGATCTGCCGCGGGCGATGGACGAGCTCGGCCTGCCCCTGGTGGTGAAGATCCCCGACGGCTCGTTCTCCCGCGGCGTCCACCGGGTGGGAACGCCGGAGGAGTTCAAGCGCATCGCCGACGAGCTGTTCGAAGAGACCGACCTGCTGCTGGCGCAGAAATTCCTGCCGACCGAGTTCGACTGGCGCGTCGGCGTGCTCGCCGGCGAGCCGCTGTTCGTGTGCCAGTACCGCATGGCGCGCGGCCATTGGCAGATCGTCAAGCACCGGCCCGACGGCTCCGCGCGCGAGGGTGGCTTCAAGACCTTCGAGCTCGACCAGGCGCCGCCCGAGGTGATCGGCATGGCGGTGCGCGCCGCCAAGCCGATCGGCGACGGCTTCTACGGCGTCGACCTCAAGCAGACCGACGACGGCGTCGTCGTCATGGAGGTCAACGACAATCCCAACCTCGAACACGGCATCGAGGACACGGTCGGCAAGGACGAGGTGTGGACGCGGCTGCTCAAGTGGTTCATCGAAAGGTTCGAGCAATAGCCGTCATTCCGGGGACGGCCGAAGGCCGGAGCCCTTAATCCATCTCTGCATCGGGGCCCATGGATTCCGGGTTCGCGCTTCGCGCGCCCCGGAATGACGAAGCCTCACCCCATCGGCCCCTTCGCCAGCCGCGCCAGGTCGAACCGGTCCACCTCGCCCAGCAGCTCCACGAACGCGCGTGCGCCGTAGGCGAGCACGGCCTCGCCCTTCTCGGCGCTTGCGGCGGTCGCGTCCCCGACCGCGCCGGACGGGTGCAGGTCCTGCGTCATCCAGCCGAAGCCGGCCGGTCGATAGGTGTGCAGCCACTTGAACTCGCTCTCCAGCGCGACGCTCGCCGGGACCGCAATGCGCGCGCGCTCCATGCGGACGATGTCCGGCCGCGCCGCCAGCATGAGCGAGGTTTCGATCGCGCCCGCATGGATCCCGTGGTGGCGCTCCTCCGCCGTGAACAACCCCTCGGGATAGCCGAAGCGGTGCCAGGCGCAGGTCACCACCAGCATGGCGAGCCGCGCGCGCAGCTCGCGCGCGATCACCTCGATCGCCTGCAGGTTGCCGCCGTGGCTGGTGACGATGGTGAGCTTGCGCAAGCCGGCGCGGTCAAGCGACTCGGCGATCTCGCTCCACGCCTTGATGACGGTTCCCGACGTCAGCGTGAGCGTGCCGGGGAAGCTCAAGTGCTCATCCGACTGGCCGATCCGCTGCAGCGGCAGGAACGTTGCCGGCAGCTCGGCCGGAAGCAGCACGCGGACGCGCTCGAGGTAGGCCTCGGCGATGAAGGCATCGACGCCGAGCGGCAGATGCGGCCCGTGCTGCTCGACCGCGGCGACCGGCAGCACCGCGATCCAGCGCGCGGTATCCGCCCCGGCAAAATCCTGCCACGTCATCTCCAGCCAGTCGCGCTTCGGCAGCATGTCGCCGTCATCCTTCGGAGCCTGCCCCCGGACTTGATCCCCGGGTGCGTGCCGTCACCCTTCGAGGCTCGGCCTTCGGCCTCGCACCCCCGGATCAAGTCCAGGATCAAGTCCGGGGGCAGGCTCTCAGGGTGACGGTGCGCTCGAAGGATGCGGCTTTAGACCTGCCTGGGCAAGACGCCGGACCTCCCGTATTTTCCCCATCGCCCATCAGGAGAAGACCGGAATGCGGTTTGAAAGACGAATGCAATCGATCGCGCTGACCGTCCTTGCGACGGCTGTGGCGATCGGCACGGCCAACGCCCAGGCGCTCGACAGGGTCTCGTTCGGCACCAACTGGGTCGCCGAGGCCGAGCACGGCGGCTTCTACCAGGCGCTCGCCGACGGGACCTACCGCCGATACGGTCTCGACGTCACCATCGTGCCGGGCGGCCCGCAGGCCAACAACCGCATCCTGGTGCCGGCCGGCAAGATGGACTTCGTCATGATCGCCGGCACCCTGCAATCGTTCGACGCCGTTGCGCAAAACGTTCCCGTCGTCTCGGTGGCGGCGATGTTCCAGAAGGACCCGCAGGTGCTGCTCGCCCATCCCGAGGCGGGCATCGAGACGTTCGAGGATCTAAAGAAGCTGACGCTGCTCGTATCGAGCGAGGGCATGGTCAACTATTTCCAGTGGCTCAAAGCCGATTTCGGCTTTCGCGAGCAGCAGGCGAAGCCCTATACCTTCAATCCGCAGCCGTTCTTCGCCGACAAGAAGACGGCGATGCAGGGCTACGTCACCTCCGAGCCCTATGCGGTGGAGAAACAGGGGCGATTCAAGCCGAAGATCTTTCTCCTCGCCGACCACGGATTCGACAGCTATTCGACGCTGATCGAGACCCGCCGCGAGCTCGCCGACAAGAAGCCCGATCTGGTTCAGCGCTTCGTCGATGCCTCGATCGTCGGCTGGTACAACTACCTCCACGGCGACAACAGGGTGGCCAACGAACTGATCCGGAAACACAATCCCGAGATGACCGACGACCTCATCGCCTATTCCGTCGACAAGATGAAAGAGTACGGCATCGTCGATTCCGGCGACGCGCTGAGCTTGGGCATCGGCGCCATGACGGACGCGCGCATGAAAAGCTTCTTCGACAAGATGGTGCGGGCGGGCGTGGTGAAGCGCGATCTCGACTACGCCAAGTCCTATACGCTGCAATTCGTCAACAAGCGCGTCGGCATCGAGCTGCGGCCGAAGCCGTGACGGCGGCTGCAACGGGAGCGGGACACATGCGGGGTGTACTGGCCTTTCTGTTCTGCGTAACAGCTTCCCTTGCTGCGCCGGCTGCCGAAACCTATCCCTCGCGTGCGATCCGATTGCTGGTTCCGTTCCCGCCTGCCGGCATCAGCGACCTGTCCGCGCGTCTGGTGGCGGAGGGATTGCGGGCAAAGCTCAATCAGCCGGTCATCATCGAGAACAAACCGGGCGCCAACGGCGTGATCGGGCTGCGGGAGCTGTTGAAGGCCGATCCCGACGGCTACACCGTCATGATCGGGAACGTCGGCTCGGTCGTCATCAACTATGCGATCGACGCCAACGCGCCGTTCGATCCCATGCGCGACATGCTCCCCATCGCCGGGATGGCCGAATATGCCACCGCCATGGTCGTCAACAAGCGCATGCCGGTCAATTCGGTGCAGGAGTTCATCGCCTACGCCAAGGAGCGGCCCGGCAAGCTCACCTTCGGCTCGACCGGCGTCGGGGCGTTGGACTACCTGGCGGTGGAATTGTTCATGAAGCAGACCGGCACCAGCATGGTCCACGTGCCCTACCGCGGCGGCCCGTTGGCCCTCAACGACCTGCTCGGCGGCTCGATCGACTTGCTGATCGAGGTGTTTCCGGTGGTGATGGAGCAGATCAAATCGGGCCAGATCAAGGGACTGGCCGTCAGCAGCCCCTATCGGTTGCCGTCCGTTTCCGATCTGCCCACTTTCGCCGAGGCGGGCGTTCCGGGGGTCGAGCTGACCGGTTGGATCGGAATTTACGGGCCGCCCCGCTTGCCGGACGACGTCAGGGAGAAGCTCGGTGCGGCCATCGTCGACGTCGTCAAGCAGCCCGACGTCCAGGACAAGTTTCGCGCGATCGGATTCGAGCCGACCGGACTGGACGTGAAGGCGTTCTCCCAATTGCACGCGTCGGAGGTCAAACGGTGGGTGGCCTTCCTGACGGAGATCAACCTGAGGAAATAATGCGTTGCGTGCCCCCCGACCGGCCTCCTGCCCGCAGTCGATGACGGTCAAAGACGCATGAACCCAATCGCGCGGGGCAGCGTCCAAGGGATACGAGACGGGCCGCCGCCGGGGCCCTGCGGGAAACGGGTGCTTCGACGTGGCGTTGGGCGAGAACCTAGCGGGCGATGGAACTCAGTGCCGCCGATTTGAAGTTCCTACACCGGCTGCGGCAAACTGATTTTAGGAACTTCAAATCGAAAAGCGGCACTAGAATCATATGTTTGCTAGTGCCCCTTTTGCTTCCGAAGTTCGTGTCAGAGGTGCCGCAATGTATCACGAACTTCGGAAGCGGGGCACTGGCCTCGGGAACGTTCAGGAGCACGGCCGGGCTCAATTTCGCGGCGCCGGTCCTTTTCAATGGCGACGTTCGGGCGCCCCGGACCTCTTCACCATCCTTTAAGAGCAAGCCGATGCGGCCCATAACCTTCGCACTCATCATCGCCGCGCTGTCTTTTTCCGTCGCCCGGGCCTCGGCGCAAGCCGTCGACCCTGCGTCATGTACCGCCGGCAACGCCACCTCCGACCAGCGGATTGCCGCCTGCTCGGCGGCGATCGCAGCCAACCGCGGTACCGCGCAGGAGATTTCGAGCGCCTATGCCGAGCGCGCCTTGGCGCTCGAGGACAAAGGCCACCGCGATCGGGCCATGAGCGACGTCAACGAGGCTCTCCGGGTCGATCCGAACAGCGCGACGGCGTTCCGCGTCCGCGGCGAGCTCTATCGCCGCGCGGGCAAGCTCGACTTGGCGCTCGCCGACTTCAACCAGGCCATTCGCATCGATCCGACCCTGGCGCGGGCGTTCGACGGCCGCGGGAACACCTTCAACAACAAGCGCGAATACGACCGCGCGATCGAGGACTACAACGAGGCGGTCCGGCTCAATCCGGACTACGCCCAGACCTATTCGAACCGCGGCGCCGCCTATTACTTCAAGGGCCAGTACGAGCGGGCGATCGCCGACCACGACGAGGCGATCCGCCGCGATCCGAACAACGCGCGGGCCTTCTCCAATCGCGGCGCGGCGCTGAAGAAGCTGGGGCAGACCGACCGGGCGATCGCGGACGAAAACGAGGCCATTCACCTCGCCCCCGACGTTCCCGAGTATTTCGACAACCGCGGCCTGTCGCATAATCACAACGGCGATTACGATCTCGCAATCGCCGATTTCAGCGCGGCCATCCGAATTCGGCCCGAGGCCAAGTTTCTCACCAACCGGGGCGACGCCTACCAGTTCAAGAAACAATACGACCACGCCGTCGCCGACTACAATGAGGCGCTGAAGCTCGACCCGAAATTCGGCCTTGCCTACAACAATCGCGGCGCCGCCCATGAAGCGAAAGGCGATCTGGAACGCGCGATCGCCGATCTCGAGCAGGCGATACGCCTCAACCCGAACAACGAGCTCGCGGTTACCAACCTGGCGCGAGCGAAGTCGAAGCGCGATCGGCTCGCGCTGGTCAACCCGCGCCAGGGCCCGTCGTTCGATTGCGCGAAAGCGAGCCTGGCGGCCGAAAAGGCCATCTGCTCGGACGAGGAGCTCGCGCGATTCGATCGCGACATCGATGCGGCCTATCAGGCGGCGCTCGGCCGGCTCGACAAGAAGAAGGCGGACGCGCTGCGCCGCGAACAGAAGACGTTCCTCGCGACCCGCGACCGCCTGTTCGGGCGTCCCGGCTATCAATTGAAGGCGGAGATGGAAAAGCGGCTCGTGCAGTTGCGCGCCATCCCGCCGGCGCGATGATGGTGCCTACCCATGACCACGACCCTGCGCGCATTGCTGCTCGCGGCGGCGGCCGCCCTTCCCTGCGCGGCACCCGCCTCGGCGCAAGGCCCGGTACGCGAGCAAGCCTGCCGGGTCGACGAGGCCGCCGAGCCCGAGCCGCTGATCGCCGCCTGTACGGCGGAGCTGCGGTCGAGCACGGACGTGGCACGGCAGATCGAGGCGCTGGTCGCGCGGGCTTCGGCCTACGGCAGGAAGAATGACAGCAAGCGCGCCATCGCCGACCTGAGCCGCGCGCTTGCGCTCGACGGCAACAACCTTACGGCGCTCAAGGCGCGAGCCGAGGCCTATTACCTCAGCTCGCAAAACGAGCGCGCGATCCAGGACTTCAATCGCGTGATCCGGATCGCGCCCAACGACGCCGACACGTTCGACGCCCGCGGGAACGCCTTTCTGCAAAGCGGCGCCTACGATCGCGCGATCGAAGACTACAACGAGGCGATCCGCCTCGACCGGGGCAATGCGCAGTCCTTCATCGATCGCGGCGTGGCGTACTACCTGAAGGGCCAGCACGAGAAGGCGATCGCGGATTACGACGAGGCCATCCGGCTGAACACGACGAACTCGGCGGCCTTTGCCAACCGCGCGGCGGCGTACAAGAAGCTCGGGCGCCTCGAGCGTGCGCTGGAGGACGAAGACGAAGCGATCCGCCGCAGCCCGACCATCGCCGACTATTACAGCAATCGCGGCCTGTCGCACGCGGACCTGTACGAATACGACCGCGCCATCGCCGATTACAACGAAGCGATCCGCCTCAGTCCGCGGGCGAATTTCTTCACCAACCGCGGCGACGCCTACCAGTTCAAGAAGGAATACGACCACGCCATCGCCGACTACAAGGAGGCCCTGAAGCTCGACCCGAAATTCGCGTTGGCCCACAACAATCTTGGCGCCGCGTATCGGTCGAAGGGCGACCTCGATGCCGCCATTCTCCACTACGAACAGGCGGTGAGGCTCAATCCACGCAACGACACGGCGATCGAGAACCTCCAGGCGGTCAGGCGCGATCGCGACCGCCTCGCCCTGGTGAACCCGGCGGCCCGACTACCAGCTCAAGACGCAGATGGAGAGGCGCCTCGCACAACTCCTGGCAATGGGCCGGTAAGTCATTTGCAGCCATTTGGCTGGTCACGGCCCGGCGTTCGTGCAATCGAAGCCCGGCGATGTCGACGGAAACGCGCGCTTTTCTGCTTGCCCCGCCCATCGTCGCGTTGCGCGGCGTCGGCAAGACGTTCGCGAACGGCGTGGTCGCGCTCGATCGATTCGACCTCGACGTCCGTCCCGGCGAGTTCTTGTGCCTGCTCGGCCCCTCCGGCTGCGGCAAGTCCACGGCTTTGCGCCTGATTGCCGGCTTGAGCGCGCCGTCGCGCGGCACGATCACGTGGCCTGCCGGCGTCGAGGCCAAAGGCAATCGCGGCATCGGCTTCGTCTTTCAAGAGCCGACGCTGATGCCGTGGGCGACCGTGTCCGGCAACGTGTACTTGCCCCTCAAGCTTAGGGGCATCGATGAACGGTCCGCCGCGCCGCGCGTGACGGACGCGGTCGACCGCGTGGGGTTGAAGGATTTCGCCGGCGTCTACCCGCGCGAGCTGTCCGGCGGCATGAAGATGCGCGTCTCGATCGCCCGTGCGCTGGTCACGCAGCCGAAGCTGCTGTTGATGGACGAGCCGTTTGCCGCGCTCGACGAGATCACCCGCTTCAAGCTCAACGACGATCTGCTCGCGCTGTGGCAGAGCCTCGGCAAGACCGTCGTGTTCGTCACGCATTCGGTGTTCGAATCGGTCTACCTGTCCGGCCGGATCGTGATCATGACGCCGCGGCCCGGCCGCGCGTTTACCGAAATCGCGATCGACGTGCCGTATCCGCGCGGCCAGGACTTTCGCACCTCGGCCGACTATGCCGGCTTCTGCCGGCTCGCCTCGGACGCGCTCGCGCGCGCCATGGGAGGCGCGGAATGAGCGGCGATCCGCACGCCGATGCGGACCGGCGCGAGCGCGCCTTGCGCTTGATTCTTCCCTGCGCCGTGCTCGCGCTCGGCGTGTTGGCCTGGGACCTCGTGGTCAGGCTCAACGGGATTCCGCCCTACATCCTGCCGGGTCCCGTCCGCGTCGTCGCCACGCTCGCAAACGACTGGCCGGTGCTCTCGGCTTCGCTCCTCGTGACCGTGGCAACCACCTTCGAGGGTCTCGCGCTGGCAGTGATCGGCGGCATCGGGCTCGCCGTGCTGTTCAACCAGTCGCGGCTGG
>WNGA01002250.1_pt1 | contig 39293 bp, 39 predicted proteins | sample 5400061 | NCBI WGS metagenome assembly WNGA01 (sample SAMN13153366, study PRJNA577476) | soil metagenome | isolation source: 100 cm soil or saprolite under grassland replicate 2 | place: USA:California | collected 2016-06-15
GAGACCGGCCAGTAGAAGAGCAGGTACGCGCCGAGGAGCCGCTCCTCGTCCATGTAGCGTGCGCCGGCGAGCTCGCGCTCGCGCGTGAGCCCTCTCGACAGGCGCTCGACGGCGGCGGCAGCCTCGCGCAGCTCGTCCGACGCGAGGAGGTCCGGCGCCGGCCGCGCGCCGGGCGCAGGGGCGCGCTCTCCGAACCGGCCGTGCGGGCCGGAGCGCTGGCGCCGGCCGACAGGCGGAGGGCGGCGGGTGGCGGACCTCCGCGTCGCGCGCCAGGCGGCGACGAGGCGGGGCATCCAGCGGGCGAGATCCTGGGCGGGGTCGGCCACGGCCCCGCCTTGTAACCCGGCGGATGGCCCGCGTCAGCCCGGACCGCACCCGCTCCCGAGACTGCGCGAGACCCGGGCTACGTCGGGATCGCGTCCGCGAGCGCGCTCCTCGCCACCGGCGCGCGGCCGGCGATGAGCGCGCGCGCGGCGTCCACCTGGCCGAAGATCCCCCAGAGCAGGACCCCGCGCACCCGGTCGCCGTCGAGGTAGTAGACGACGCCCTCGCGGAACGGCCTCTTCCACGAAACGACGATCTCGAGCGCCGGGTCGAGCCTTCCCACCGCCTCGTATCCGAGATCGAACAGGTCCGAGTAGAAGAACGGGAGGTGCGCGTACGGCTCGGCCGCTCCCGCCATGTTCCGGCCGGCGGCGCGGCCCATCGAGAGCGCCGCGTCCTCGTGCTCGACGCGGACCCGCTCGCCGAGCGCGCCGCCCGGGAACCGCGCCACGTCGCCCGCCGCGAAGACCCCCGGCGCGCTCGTCTCGAGCTGCTCGTCCACGTCGATGCCGTCGGAGCAGCGGAGCCCGGCTGCCTCGGCGAGCGCGGTGTCCGGCCGGATGCCGAGCCCGGCCACGACGGCGTCGGCGAGGATCTCCTCTCCCCCGCCGGTGCGGACCGCGGTCGCCTCGCCGCGCGGCTCCAGCGCCGCGACGTTCTCGCCGGCGAGCACGCGCACGCCCTTCTTCCCGAAGTAGCCCGTCACGAACGCCGCCAGCTCCGCCGGGTACGAGCGCGCGCCGATCGCCTCCTCCGGGAAGATCATCGTGACCTGCTTGCCGTTCGCGGCGAGCGACGCCGCGATCTCCGAGCCGATGAACCCTCCCCCGATGACGACGATCCTCGTCCCCTCGACCGCGCGCAGCCGCCGGTAGTCGGCGAGCGTCCGGTAGTAGACCACCCGGTCGCCGCCGAAGCGCAGCCGCCGGGGCACGCCGCCGGTCGCGAGGAGGAGCTTCTCGAAGCGGTGGACCTCGCCCTGGTCGTCCCGCACCTCCCGGGCGCGAGCCTCGAGCGCCACCGCGCGCCGGCCGGCGTGGAACGCGAGCCCCGCCACCTCCGGCAGCCAGACGCTCTCCTCCGGCTTCCCGAGCCACAGCCCCTTCGTGAGCGGGGGCCGCGCATAGGGGCGGTCCGGCTCGGCCGAGATCATCGCGATGGATCCGGTGGGGTCGGCCTCGCGGATCGCGGCCGCCGCCGCGTGCCCCGTCATCCCACCGCCCACGATCAGGTACCGGGTCTCGCTCATGGCCGGATCGATGCGCGGCGGCGCCGGCCGTTTCTGCTCCTTCGCGGGGCGGCGGCGGTCCCGTGCGGGCGAGCGCCCGTCACTCCGGCAGGGGGACCTCGATCACCATGCCGTCCGCGGCGACGTCGAGCGCGCCGCCGTACTCGGCGCGCGCCTGCTCGACGAGCGGCGCGAACTCACGATCGTAGCGGGTGGAGAGGTGGGTGAGAACGAGCCGCTGCGCGCCGGCCTCGCGCGCCGTGCGCGCCGCCTCGCGCGCGGTCGAGTGCATCGTCTCCTCGGCGCGCGCCTGCTCCGCGTCCCCGAAGGTGGAGTCGTGCACGAGGAGCTCCGCCCCGCGCGCCGCCTCGATCGTGCCGCGGCACGGGCGCGTGTCGCCGGTCACGACGACGCGGCGGCCGCGGCGCGGGGCCTCGACCACCTCCGCCGGTCGGACGACGCGGCCGCCCTCGAGCGTCACCTCGCGCCCGTGCTGGAGCGCGCCGAAGAGCGGGCCCTTCGGGACGCCGAGGGCGCTCGCCTTCTCGGGGTGGAAGCGGCCCGGCCGCGCGTCCTCGAGGAGCGCCCAGCCGACGGACGGGGTCCGGTGGTCGGTCTCGAACGCGAGCATGTCGCAGCCGTCGCGCCGGACGCGGTCCCCCGGGGCGACCTCGTGGATGCGCACGTCGAAGGCGAGCTTCTCGGTGCCGGTGAAGAGCATCACGTCGAGGAGCCGCCGCGCCGGGCGGGGGCCGTACACGTCGAGCGGCCCCTCTCGGTCGAGCATCGAGAGGGTGCGCAGGAAGCCGATCGCGCCGAGGTAGTGGTCGGCGTGGAAGTGGGTGAAGAAGATCGCGTCCACGTCGAACCCGGTCCCGTAGCGGATCATCTGCCGCTGCGTCCCCTCCCCGCAGTCGACGAGGAACAGCTCGCGCTCCCGGCGCACCGCGAGGCCGGTGAGGTTCCGCTGGATCGTCGGCTGGGCCGCGGAGGTGCCGAGGAAGGTGAGGCGGAGCATGGTCCCGCTCCGAAATGTAGCGGGAACCGGCGCCGCGCGACGGTGCAAATTCACCGGGAAGAATACCGGCTTCGACGCCCCATCACGCTCGGTTGGTGTTCACTTGCGCTGCGACAATCCGCGAGCCGTCAAGAAGTCGCCCCACCGTTTCGAGATGTGCTAAACGGCAGGATGTCCGAGATGCACCAGGGGAGAAGTGGATCGCAGGTGAGGAAACGGGCCCAGCGCATCCGATGCTCCGCCGCGACAGCCCTGAGCCGCGGGCAGAGCCGTGCTCACGGACTGCCTCCTTCCTGCCACAGCGTTTCGTACCGGCACTCATTCGCAGCGAGGTGAAGACTCGATGAGACCGACCATCAGAAACCGACGCCTCGCGCTCGGCCTCGCCGCATCGGTGTGCTGGCTCGCACCGGCGCCGAGCCGCGCCGACACGGTCGACGCGAGCTCGACGACGATGCTCATCGTGCGCGATCAGGTGCGTGCGGGGACCTCCTACACCATCGCGCCGCTCTACGAGATCCTCTCGGTCTCGGCGCGCGACATCCGCAACCCCGTCGCCGACGGCCTCTCGGTGGTCTTCTCGGGGTGGGGCGCGGGCGCGATCGGCGAGCACCTCGTCTGGTTCGACCGGGATCGGCCGACGAACCGCGTGTTCGGCGATCTCGACCTCGCCTATCTCCAGGGCGAGATCCTGAAGCGCCACCTGCAGCTCCGGCTCGGACGCCAGCTCGTCGGCGGCGGAGTCACCGGCGCTCTCCAGCTCGACGGCGCCAACGTCCTCGTGCGGCTGCCCTACGGGCTCGGGGTGTCGGGGTACGCCGGCTCGCCCGTGTCGCAGCGCTTCGACGAGCGGGGCACGGAGACGACCTTCAACCCGCAGCGCGGCAACTTCGCGACGGGTGGCCGCGCCTACTTCACTCTGCCGGCATGGGGCGAGGTCGGCGCGTCGGGGGTGCTCGTCCAGGACCACGGCGACCCGAGCCGCCGCCAGGTCGGCGCCGACCTGCGGCTCACCCCCGTGCGCCCGCTCATGGTGCTCGCGAACACGAGCTACGACGTCTACGAGGACCGCTGGGCGGAGACGAATGTCGTGGGGCAGCTCCAGGTCCTGCGGAAGGTGCTCGTCATCGCCGACTACCGGCACGTCGAGCCCGATCTCCTCCTCGCCCGCAACTCGATCCTGGCGGTGTTCGCGGTCGATCGCCGCAACGAGGTCGGCGGCGCCGTCCGGCTCGGACCGTGGAAGGCGATCACGTTCGACGGCGACTACCACTACCTGAAGGAAGAGGCGGGCCACGGCAACCGCGCCGGCGCGCGCGCCTCCTGGCGCGCGGCGAAGGACACGATCCTCGGAGTGGAGCTGACCGCGCTCGAGACCCCGCAGAACGACTACTTCGGCGGGCGCGCCTTCGCGTCGCAGCGGCTCGACCGCTTCACGGGGACGCTCGACCTGCAGGAGTACGCGCTCGACCAGCCGGTGAACGGCCGCCACAATTCGTTCCTCGGGACCGCGACGCTCGGGTACGAGCTCGGGCTTGGCTTCGACGCGCTCGTCTCCGCGACGGGGGGCGCGACCCCGTACTACGAGTCGCGCTTCGACGTCATGGCCAAGCTGGCGTACAACCAGTCCTACCACGTGCGCGAGGTTCGCTGATGAGCCCCCGTTCCGTCCTCCTCGCGGCCGCATCGCTGGCGGCCTTCGGGTGCGCCCTCAAGGCCGAGAAGCCCAAGCCTGCCGAGAGCGCGAAGTTCACCTTTCCGCACTCCACGCACGTGGACGCGGGAATCAAGTGCCTCACGTGCCACGGCGGCGTCGCCCAGGCGACGGCGATCGGACCGACGGTGCACCTCGCGCTGCCGTCCGGCGACGCGGCGAAGGCCTGTGCCGACTGCCATCCGAAGCTCCCCGCGCCGCCGCCGCCGCGCCACGTCGAGCGGACCATCACCTTCTCGCACGCCGATCACCTGCCGTACGTGAAGGGCGATTGCTCGAGGTGCCACACCGCGCTCGTGGAGGCCGGCCAGACGACGGCGCCGGTTCCCCCGATGAGCACCTGCACGAGCTGCCACAACCACGCCGAGGACTATGCTCAGGCGAGGTGCCAGCCGTGCCACGTGGACCTCAAGCGCTATCCGCTGAAGCCGGTGGCCGACTTCAAGCACGCGGGCGACTTCCTGCACACGCACGGGCAGATGGCGAAGACGAACGCCGCCACCTGCGCCGCCTGCCACGAGCAGACCTCGTGCGCGGAGTGCCATGCGGCGACCACCCGCCCCGTGAAGCCCGACGTCCAGTGGCCGGAGGAGGTGGGCGCCGACTTCATCCACCGCGGCGACTACGTGTCGCGCCACACCATCGACGTGACCGCCGACCCGGCGAGCTGCCGGCGCTGCCACGGCAGCGCTTTCTGCGACGCCTGCCACCAGGAGCAGGGCATCTCGCAGCGCTCGGCGGCGGCGACCGGTCGCGACCCCCACCCGGCGAGCTTCCTCGCCGGCAGCGTGCACGGCCCGGCGGCGCGGCAGGACATCGTGGGCTGCGCCGGTTGCCACGATCAGGGCGCGCGGTCCACCTGCGTCGGCTGTCACCGGAACGTCAATCCCCACCCGCCGGGCTGGGGCTCGCGCCACAACAAGACGACGGATGTCTCCAAGAACTCGATGTGCCGGACCTGTCACGCGTAGCGGCCCCGGAATCCAATAGGAGGATGCTCATGAAATCTTGCCTGTCGTTCCTCTCCTCTTGTCTGCTCATCCTGGGGCTCGCCGGGTGCGGCACCGCGCGCGACAGCGCCCAGGAAGGCAGCACGTTCTGCTTCGGCTGCCACTCCGAGACGAGCGAGCTCGGAAAGAAGATCAAGTGGGCCGAGGCGGGGTACGACCTCTCCGTCCACAAGAACGGCCAGGTCGGGCGGATCTACACGCCAGTGACGATGGCGACGGGCGCGTGCGCCCCATGGCCGGACGCACCCGGTTGCTTCGTCGCGGTCGGCACGGAGTTCGAAGGCTCGAACGCGTTCTATGCCAACTCCGGCGGATGCCAGATGTGCCACACGCAGGAGGGCTTCCGGAAGCGCGTCGCGGGAGATTACGACCAGGCCGGGCTGTATTCGATCAAGACGTCGTGGGACACGAGGGCGCAGGTGGGCAGCCCCTCCTCGCCGCTCCAAACCCCTCCGACGGCCAACACCCCCCTCTCGGCGGACGTGATCGCATTCCCGTCGCCGCTCGGGTGCTTCGGGTGCCACACGCCGCACGGCCAGGGCACGCCCGACGGCGTGACCCTCCCCCAGACGATCCCGGTGGGCACACCCATCACCACCCAGACCGGCGCGGTGTGGGGCGCGAACAAGGCGAAGGGCCACATCTGCGCGGAGTGCCACGAGATCCGCCTGAACAACTTCGCCACAACCGCCGACTCGATCGTCGCGAACGTCACGTCGACCGCGGGACGGTACACCGTCTCGGCCCCGTGGGGGACTCACCACGGCCCGCAGACGGACATGCTTCTCGGAGAGGGCGGCGCCGAGTACGTCGGGACGACGGCCGGAGGGTTCACCTTCGCCGGGACCTACAACAACTCGCCGCATGCCGGGAACCGGGACGCGGATTGCATCTCCTGCCACGCGCAGTCCGACATCGAGGACATCGAGGTGACGGGGAGCTTCTCCGTCAACGCCTCGGTGGGCGGCCACTCGTTCAGGAACAAGGGGTTCGTCCACGGCACGGAGAAGGCCCTGGTGATCGGGTGCGGATCGACGAACTGTCACACTGCGGCGGGCGTCTTCACCTCGGCGGGGAACCGCGTCGTCGCGGCGAACGTCGGAGCGACCTGCACGCCTCCCGCCGGAGGGACCTGCACTGCGTTCTCCCCGCCATCCGAGTACCTCCAGAAGACCGACGCGTATTTCCAGAAGCTGACCGGGTCCGCGGCGAACGCGGCGGACTCGAACTACCACCTCAAGGTGAACGAGCTGCTCACCAAGCTGGCCCGCCCGTCCACGGACTGCACGGGCCTCCTCGCGGCTGCTGCGGACCTTGCTGCCAACACGACCGGAGCGATCGGCTGGGCGAAGATGGAGGACCAGGCGACGATCGACCGGCGCTGCATCAGCACGGGCTCCGCGGCGGGGAAGGGCATCCTCAGGACCGCCAACCCCCGGAATGACAACACCAACGCCTCGGTCCGCTTCCTGAAGGGGCTCTGGAACTTCAAGTTCGTCCTGGCGGAGGACAAGAGCTTCGGCGTCCACAACACGAAGTATGCGCTGGAGCTGCTGTACGACTCCTGCGCCGACCTCTCCGAGCTGACGGCACCGGGCTCCTGCGGCGGGCACGCGGACGGCCAGTGCGACGCCTGCAACGGCACGAACGTCCTCGGCAGGCCCTAGCTCGACGCAAGGCAGCTCGTACGGCAACGGCCCCTCCTCGAGGGGCCGTTGCCCTTTTTCACCGGCAACGGACGAACTGATTCCTGGCGGCTCGAATGAAGCTTCGCGCGTACCCGTGGATCTGCATCGCGCTCTTCGCCGCCGGCGTCGTCGCCTGCAAGGCCGAGCCGGAGACCGAGGCGCGGAGGTACCTCGCCAGCCTCGGGAAGAAGTACACGCCCAAGGAGCTCGCCAACACGCGGGTCCTGGATCTGAAGGACACGCCGATCACCGACGACGGTGTCGCCCACCTCAAGGGCCTCAAGCGGCTCCAGTTCCTGTCGCTCGAGGCGACGAAGGTCACCGATGCCGGGCTCTCGCGGCTCGTGGACTTTCCGGCGCTGGACATCCTCGACCTCGCGAGGAATCCCATCACCGACGCCGGCCTGGAGCACGTCGGGAAGCTCACGCGGCTCCGGGGCCTGGGCCTCGCGGGAACGAGGATCACCGACGCGGGCCTGGCCCACCTGCAAGGGCTCGAGAACCTCACGGCCCTTCACCTGGGGCACACGGCGATCTCCGACGCCGGGCTGGTCCACCTGCACCGCCTCGGCGCGCTAGAGAAGGTGAACCTCTTCGACACGCGGGCGACCGACGCCGGGGTCGCGGCGCTCGTGGCGGCGCGGCCCGGGATCCAGGTGGTCCGGCGCGCCGAGCAGCTCGCGCAGCCGAAATAGCGTCGGCGGCTCGCGTGGGGGAATCTACCGATCGGCGGGGCCGAGCCCGCGCAGGCGCCGCAGCACCGGCGCGCGCCAGGCGACGAGCGCGACCGTGACGAGCGTCATCGCGCCGCCGAACACGACCGACGGCACCGTCCCGAGCAGGCGCGCGGCGGCGCCGCTCTCGAACGCCCCCAGCTCGTTCGACGAGCCGATGAAGAAGCTGTTCACGGCGGCGACGCGGCCCATCTTCTCCTGCGGCGTCTCGAGCTGGACGAGCGTCGAGCGGAGCACGACCGAGACGCCGTCGAGCGCGCCGCCGACGGCGAGGAGCGCGAGCGAGAGCGGGTACGAGCGCGAGAAGGCGAAGGCGATCCAGGTCGCGCCGAAGAACGCGACGCTAAAGAGGAGCGCGCGCCCCGCGCGCCGGAGCGGGCCCGCCCGGGCGAGCACGAACGCGGTCAGGACCGATCCGGCCGCGGGCGCGGCGCGGAGGAACCCAAAGCCGACCTCGCCCACCCCGAGCACGTCGCGCGCGAAGACGGGGAGGAGCGCGGTCGCCCCGCCGAAGAGGACGGCGAAGAGATCGAGGCTCATCGCGCCGAGGAGGAGCGGGTGGGCGAACACGAAGCGGATGCCGTCGGTCAGCTCGGCGACGAGGTGACCGCCGGCGGCCGCGCGGCGCGGGCGGGGGGCGATCGCCCCGAGCGCGAGGAGCCCGACCGCGGAGAGGACGAGCACGACCGCGTAGGCGAGCCCCGGCCCGCCGAGGGCGATGAGGCCGCCGCCCAGCGCCGGGCCGACCACCATGGCGGAGTGGTGGATCGACGAGCGCCAGGTGGAGGCGTTGAGGTAATGCTCGCGCGGGACGAGCTCCGCGCCGAGGGCCGCCGCGGTCGGGCGGAAGAAGGCGCGCCCCACGCCGGCGAGCGCCTGCGCCGCGTAGAACGGCAGCACCGTGCGGGGCGGCGCGACCGACAGCGCGACGAGCCACGCCCCGCTCGCCGCGACGAGGACGAGGCTCGCGATCGAGAGGGCGCGCCGGTCCACGCGATCGGCGGCCCACCCCCCCACGAGCGTCAGCCCGAGGAAGGGCAGCGCCTCGGCGAGGCCGACGAGCCCCAGCGCGAAGGGATCCCCGGTGAGCGCGTACACCTGCCAGCCGAGCACCGCGCTCTGGATCTGCGTCGCGGCGAAGACCGCCCCCATCGCCACGAGGAACGCGCGGTACTCGCGGAAGCGCAGCGAGGCGTACGGGTCGTGAGCCACTTCGCTACTACGTAGCATCTATACGGGCGAGCACGATTCCCGATCACCATCTCGGCCGGGAACGCGAGTATGTAGCGAAACGGCAGGAACCGGGTGGTGGTCTCGAGCGCGGGAACAGCTCGAGCGGGAAACGGGTATCGGCTACGAGACCAGCGCCTCGACCGCGATCTCGTCCTCGAACCGAGCAAAGTCGCCGGCGTTGAACGTCGCGAGCCGCGAGAGACCGTTCGCGCGCATCGTCGCGACGATGTTCGCATCGTGAGCCTGCTTGCCCTTCACTTCGTGCCGACGGACGAGTGCGAGCAGTTCGGCAAGGACCGCCTCGTCCTCCTCGAGAACGACGCACGCAGCGCGCCACGTGTCGAGCGCCGCGAGCGCCTCGTCGACCGTGAATGCGCGTCCCTCGACAGGCTGACGTGTGAGCACCACCAGGAACTCACGGCAGACCTGGCCGCTGATGCACGCAGGCGCGCCGTCCGCCACGAGCCGCCCCAGGTAGGCGGAGGCCACGCCGTGGCTCGGGTGCGCGCTCACCGAGGCAGCGACGAGGACGTTCGTGTCGATGAAGACCGGGTCAGCGGCCATCGTCGCCGTAGAGGTCGTCGCGGCGGAGGTCGCCGCCGATCCACCGCGGCCCGCCGCTCAGGACCGGCGGAGCGAAGCCCTTCGGCAACGGGCGCAGCCTCTCGGCTCGCGTCGCGTCGGCGATGACCCGCGCCCGCTCCTCGGGAGAGAGCGCGGCGAGCTCCTGGGCGAGGCGGTGGAGGTCTCGGGGGTCACGGGCCACGACGGGAATGCTAGCATCGCGGAGGCCGAATCGCACGGCAGGCGCGAAGAACGCCTCAGCTAAGACGACGCCGAGGTGTAACGGCCGATGGAGCGGAGCCACACCACCCGGGCGAAGATCGCGAAGGCGGCCGCGCCGGCGAGCGCCGCCGCGGCGTCGGCGGGCCCGAAGTCCTTCCCGAGGAGCGCGCGGGCCGGGAACGTGGTCATGATCGCGATCGGGATGACGAAGGTGAAGACCGCGCGCAGGAGGCCGCGGAACACGTCCGCCGGCCAGCGCGCCGCGTCGAAGATCGAGACGAACAGGTACGAGAGGTTGTCGATCTTCACGACGAAGAACGCCGCCGACACGACCAGGATCCACAGCGAGTAGAGGATGAGGGCGGCGCAGCCGAGGAGGAGCATCGCCGCGAGGACGTGGCCCGGGGCGGGCCAGCGCCCCAGCCGGTGGAACGCGATCGCGAAGACGACGACGCCGCCGAGCACGTCCACGATGCGCCACGGCGCGAACTTCTGGGTCGAGACGAGGAACTGGGCGTCGGCCGGCTTCAACAGGACGAAGTCGAGGGTCCCCTTGCGGATGTGCTCCACCACGCTCGCGAGCGACGGGTTCACCGCGCCCTCGAGCACCCCCTTCATCACCATGAACCAGCCGATGACGACGAGCGCCTCCTCGAAGCTCCAGCCTGCGATCCCCGCGCGCCTCCCGAACACGACGAGGAGCGGGACGAGCCCCCACCCCGTCCAGAAGAGCGCGAGCCCGCCCTGCACGAGGAAGTCGAGCCGGTACTGCATCGCGACCGTCGCCGAGGCGCGGAGCTGGATCCCGAGGAGGCGGAGGTAGCGGAGCACGGGGACGGTCCTTCGCGGGCGGGCGACCTCAGCCGCCGTAGGCGGCGAAGCGGCGGAGGCCCGCGCTCCAGGTGAGCCGGGCGGCGACGGCGAGCAGCGCCACGAAGGCCCACTGGATGGCGAGCTCGGCGAGCGCCTCGCGGCGCGGGGTCATCCCGATCACCATCTCGGTCGGGAAGGCGAGCATGTAGCGAAACGGCAGGAATCGGGCGGTGGTCTCGAGCCAGCGCGGGAACAGCTCGAGCGGGACGAGGTAGCCGGAGAACACGCCGAAGAGCCCGAGCCACAGCTCGAAGAGCGAGCCCGACGACTCCACCCAGAACGCGAGCGCGCCGATGACCGACATGGCGAGGAACGTGATGAGCCACGCCCCGACGAGCGTGACCGGGAACAGCGCGAGGAGGAGCGGATCGCGGCTGAGGCGCTCGCCGCCCGTCGCGAGGAGCGCGATGACGGCGATGGGCACGACGGCCCCGATCCGGAGCGGCATCGCGCCGATGTTCTCCGCCGCGTATGCGACGAGCGGGTGGATGGGTCGCAAGAGCCGGTATGCGAGCGTGCCCTGCCGGATCTCGAAGTTCACCTCCCAGATGACCCAGGCGCCGGTCATGAGCCGGACGACCAACGCGGCGAGGTAGTAGGCGGTGAAGTCCGCCTGTCCGAAGCGGCCCACCGGGCCGTCCCGGGCGACCGCGCTCATGAGGGCGAGCATCACGAGCGGCATGGTCGTGGAGAGGAGCCAGACGAGCATCTCCGCGCGATAGGCGACCGCCTCGGCGAGGCCGACGCGGACGAGCGTGGGGATGGCGTTCAGAGCGCGCCGCACCGGCGAGAGCCTAACCCACGCCGGCCCGGGGCGCCGCCGTGCCGCGGAGCGGCGGGCGGGGAGCGCGGCTATGAGCCCTGCGTGGCGTGGACGACCGAGCTGAACGCGATCCTCCAGCAGCGGATCGATCTCGCGCCCGGCCTCGGCATCTTCCGCGTCGCGCCGGACGGCTGGCCGCTCCCGGAGTTCACGCCCGGCCAGTTCGCCGTGCTCGGGTTGCCCGCCCGCTCGCCGCGCGTGGCGCTCTCCGACCCGGAGGAGCCGGGCGATCCCGACCGGATGATCCGCCGCGCGTACTCGATCGCGTCTTCGTCCCGCGCCCGCGAGTACGTCGAGATCTTCGCGAACCTCGTCCGCTCGGGCGAGCTGACGCCGCGCCTGTTCGCGCTCGCGCCGGGCGACCGGCTGTGGCTCGGCTCCAAGTTCACGGGCATGTTCACGCTCCGCGAGGTGCCGCCCGGCCGTCACCTCGCGATGATCGCGACCGGCACCGGACTCGCACCGTACATGAGCATGCTCCGCACGGAGCTCGACTGCGCCGCGCCGCGGCGGGTCGCCGTGCTCCACGGCGCGCGACACTCGTGGGACCTCGGCTACGCGGGCGAGCTCTACACGATGCAGCGCCACTGCCCGCCGTTCACGTACCTGCCCACCGTCAGCCGCCCGCAGGCCGAGCCGACGCGGTGGGGCGGCGCGACGGGACACGTTCAGGAGCTCTGGACGGGCGGCGCGCTCGCGCGCGCCTGGGGCTTCCGCCCGACTCCGGCCGACACCCACGTCCTCCTCTGCGGAAACCCCGCGATGATCGAGGACATGACGGAGCTCCTCGCCGCCGAGGGCTTCTGGCTGCACGGGCCGCGCTCGCCGGGGCAGGTGCACGTCGAGCGGTACTGGTGATCTCGCGTCGAGCGTGCTCTTCTCGCGCGCTCGGCTCCGATGCGCCTCGTCTGCTCCTACTGCCGCCGCGTCATCCGCGCCGATCCCGGCTCGCGCGTCACCGACGTGAGCCACGGCATGTGCGAGCCGTGCGCCGAGCATTTCGATCGGTTGTGGTCGGGGATGCCGGTCGACGAGTACCTCGACGGGCTTGCGGCGCGTGTCCTCGTCCTCGACGAGGACACGCGCGTCATCACCATGAACCAGCAGCTCGCTGACCTCATCGGCGTGAACCGGAAGAGCGTCGTCGGGCTGCGCGGCGGCGAGGCGTTCGCGTGCGTCCGCTCGCGCCTTCCGGAGGGCTGCGGCGGAACGGTCCACTGCCGCGAGTGCGGCGTGCGCCGCACCGTCGAGCAGGTCGCGCGCACCGGCCAGGTGCACGAGCAGGTCTCCGCGTACGTGGACACCGACCGCGGCCGCGTCTCCCTGCGCATCAGCGGGCGGCCGGGGAACCGCGGCACCGTACAGGTCACGATCGAGGAGCTCGGCGAGCCGCGGCCGAGGCGGGGAGCGGCGTAGCGTCAGGAGCCGGGCGCCGCACGCACGGCGTCCGTCTGCCCCGCGCGCCGGACGTACAGGACCTTCTCGATCTTGGCGATGCGCTGACCCTCGTTGTCCACCACCTCGACCTCGAACCGGGGGAACGCCTTCCCGTCGCGGTCGGCCTCGCGTCGGATCTCCTCGACGCGCGCCTCGGAAAGCACGAACGTCGCCGAGACCGTCCCGCGCCCGGCGCGGACGAACTCGATGGACGCTGACTTGTCCCAGACGACGTAGCCCGGCCCGAGCCGCGTCATCAGCATGATCATCCAGAACGGGTCGCACATGGAGAACAGCGATCCGCCGAAGTGCGTCCCCACCCAGTTCCGGTTCCACCGGGTGAGCTTCATCTCCACCTCGACCCGGGAGAGGTCCGGCTCGGCGTGCCGGACCCGCACCCCCGCACCCAGATAGGGCGGATAGATCCGCATGAGCCGCAGGATGCGGGCGGTACCGACGAGCGCGGCGAGCTTCTGGAGGGGAGACATGCCGGGACGAATAGCGAGCGGGCGTCGTGCGCGCCGCGGTGACCCTCCGGCGTGGCGCCGGCGACTCAGTAGGACGGGTACGTCTGGCTCGTGACGATTCCCGTCGCCGGGTCGTAGCTGATGTCTGCGGGGTAGTTGAGCCCGCTCACGCGCAGCTCGGCGAGCGAGTTCGGCCACGCGTTGTGCTCTCCCCGGTACAGCTGCAGCGCGCCGCGGACGGCCGAGAGATCGAGCTGCACCTTGACGCGGTCGCGGGTCGAGGTGAGCGCGCGCGCCGCGGTGCCGTCCTGCGCGAGCGGGTGCTCCCGCGATGAGGAGGCGGGCGGCTCCGGGGACGAAGCGCGATCCGAGCAGGCCGCGGCGAGCGCGAGCGAGGCAGAGACGAAGGCGAAGCGCATGCCGGAACCTCCACAGTGGGCCTCGAGAGTAGCGCAGCGGCGGGCGGCCGTCCGGGGCCGGCTGGCGGCGCAACCCTGCGCTTAATTGCGGGGCGTTCGCCACTGATGTGCCGGTCCGTTCGGCCGTGGAGGCCCCGCGTCCGCGCAACTTGAATCGGCTGATATTGTCATTTGCCGCCGAATGCGGCCTGGGCCATTGCCGTTGCCGAATTGATGTCAGACCTCCATGCGAGATTGAGCCATTCGCAGAGGGCGCCATGGCGGAGCAGCAGTCATTCGAGCTGAAGACGTGGGGAGGACGGCGGCGTGGCGCCGGCCGCAAGCCGTCGAACCCGCGTGGAGCGATCCCGCATGCCGCGCGCGAAGAGGTCCGCGCGTATCACCCCGTGCACGTGACGCTCCGGGTGGCCGAGCCCGTCTGGAATCTCCGCAGCGAGCGCTCGTACCGCATCATCGACGCGGCGCTCCGCGCGGCGCGGCGCCATCGGGGCTTCCGGATCGTCCACTTCAGCATCCAGGGCAACCACCTCCACCTCATCGTCGAGGCGGAGGGGACGCGGATCTTCGCGCTCGGCGTGCGCGCGCTCTCGATCCGGCTCGCGCGGAGGCTCAACGCGATGATGGGGCGGAGCGGGCCGGTGGTTTCCGATCGCTACCACGCGCACGTGCTCCGCACGCCGTCGGAGGTGCGGAACGCCGTTCGTTACGTCCTCGGCAACTTCGAGAGCCACGCGGCGAGGCGTGGAGAACCGAAATCGACGAAGGGTTGGGTGGACCCGTTCTCCTCCGCGGCGCTGAAGGCGCCGCGCGAGGCGCAGGGCTCGCTCTTCGTCGAGCCAGCGTCGTGCGCGGCGAGGACGTGGTTGTTGAGGCAGGCGGCGAGCGTGGTCCGGTGATCCTGCGCCTGGGACGGTCGCGCCGCCTGCGCCCGATTCACGGCGCCGGGTTCGATTCCCGGCGCCTCCACTGAATGGGGAACGGAACCCCGCTGCGAGGCGGGGTTTTCGTTTCTTCGCAGGACTGACCAATAAGGAGAGGGATGAGCGAGAAGGAATCCGGCATCGAAGTGCAGGGCGTGGAAGAGGCGAGCGACGGCATGTACCGCGTGAAGATCGATCAGGGCCCCACCGTGTATGCATCCGGGAAGATGAAGAGATTCCACGTCCGCATCATTACGGGCGACCGGGTGAAGGTGGAACTGTCGCCTTACGACCTGAGTCGCGGCCGCATCACGTATCGCGACAAGTAGCGGGGCCTTCCTCTCCGGCCGCGTCGAGGCAGCGCGAGCGCCCCGACCCAGCGCCCCTGGGACCCTGACCGAGAATTGTTCGACGCGTCGGAACGGCGCCGCCTTGACGAGCTACAAGACGGCCATGATGCGTCATGGCCGCGGAGAAGAACGCGTTCGAATCTGGGGACTTCGACCCGAGAAATACAGTCGCCGCGTCAGAACGCCATGAGGCATTACTCTGGATCTGGGCACCTTGGGCGCGCGCCACGTGGCGAGCGCGCCCACGGGACCGTTCCGCGCAACGCGGGCACCGTCACGACGATGATCGGCGCTCTCGACGTGAAGGGTGTTCGCGCCATGATGACGATCGAAGGCGCAACCGACGCCGAGGTCTTCGAGCCGTTCCTCGAGCGCTTCCTTCTCCGCAAGCTGAAGCCCGGCGACATCGTCGTGCTCGACAACGTCGGGGCGCACAAGACGGCCGAAGTCCGCCGGATCATCCGCAGCGCTGGCGCGCGCGTGCTCCACCTGCCGCCGTACTCGCCCGACCGGAACCCCATCGAGCTCGCCTGGAGCAAGCTGAAGGGACTCCTCCGCGACTTCGGCGCCAGGACACGCGATGCTCTCGACGACGCGATCCGTCGAGCGATGGACCTCATCGACGGTCAGGACGCCGCCGCCTGGTTCGCTGACTGCGGCTACTCCGGTCAGCTCAAGTGATCGGCGCTGTGAGACGGGAGGAGGGCAAGCGGCCGGGATCCGGTCGATTTCCGCCGCTCTCCCCAGCCTGAGATTACTCCAGCCTGGCCCCCAGGCGCCGGCCCCACCACGACCTGCGTCAGTTGCTCACAAGGGAAAGGGGGAAATCAGCTCCCCGGGATGGGTGCCGCGGGCGAGGTGCTATTGAATCTCAGCTTCTCGTCCAGCTTATCGAGGATTGGTAGCTGCCAGTCGGGTCCGAACACGGTGGTGGCTAGGACCCGCTTGGACACGACCTCGACGCGTGTCCTCGGCTCACCGTTCATCGCATCGACGAAAACGGCGACCCGTTCGCCGTAGCTGAAGCCGCTCCACCCGTTCTCGGCGAGGAAGCAACCCTCGGCAGAGTCCTCCTTCACGAGAGTGAGCTTCAGGTCGGAGAGGACATCGGGGACGGCCTTCCAGACCGCCTCGCGCGACGCTGGGTAGATGCGCGCCAAGCCCGTGCCTTTGGCCGCCCGAGCGTCGGCGAGCGTGGCGCACCCCGAAGAGGCGGAGAGGACTCCCACCAGAAGGAAGAGCGCGAGGGGGTCTGGGCATGGCGTGCTCCCGGCGCGTGCACGACGTCAACTACGACTCCCCGGTGGGGAGGTGTAATTGTCGTCGAGCAGGCGCGCCTGATTGGCGGTCTCCTCTCCGAGTCCAAATCGTGCAGGATGAGCGGGTGACTCTTGCGGACATCCTCGCGGGAGCTTTCGAACGGCCTTCTCACGACGCCACGATTCGCGAGCTTCGCGTCGAGTTCGGGCGTGAGCAGGTAGCGCTCGACATCGAGTTCTGGGTCGGCGACCTGGATGCGGACAGCAAGTGCTCGTGGCTGAAACGCGAGGCCGACGAGTCCGTGAGCCCGGTCACGTTCGCGATGGCCCTGCAGACCTTGGCGATGGCCCTGCTCGTCACGAAGACCATGGGTGTCGTGCGGCGCAGGTTTCGAACGCCGCGACTTTGAACCGCGCTTGACGGGCGATTCGAGGGCGCAGGCTCGAACGAACCCGCCGCGTCTCGGAAGCCTCGTACCGGACCACCCCTGCTGGCCGGCAGCACGAATGACCAGTTCAGCCGAATCAAGTTGCGCGTTCGATTGACGCCCACGCCACTTCGCCCCCGCGCGCCTGCCATTCCCCCGCAATTCGAACGCGCCACCCTCGCTCCACCCCAGAACTCATCGGGAAACCGCCCCGCCGGCGCGGTCCCGCCCCATTTACTCCGAGTTCAGCCACGCCTCGTAGGCCTCGAACGCGTGCGGCCGCCCGAGGAAGTCCTTCACGAGCTCCGCGGCGGGCTTCGAGCCGCCCGGCTCGAGGATGGTCTTGCGGTAGCGGCGGGCGGTCTCGGGGGTCATGAGCCCCGCCTCGCGGAAGGGGCCGAAGAGGTCCTTCGCGATCACGAGCGACCACATGTACGTGTAGTAGATGGCCGAGTAGCCGTCGAGATGGCCGAAGGACTCGTGGAAGTAGGTCCCGTCCACGTGGCGGAAGGGCGTGTAGCGCTCCTGCATCTCCGCGACGAGCGCGGTCGTGTCGAGGCGGTCGGGATCGCGCCGGTGCAGCTCGAGGCTCGTCGAGGCGTAGAACATCTGCTGGCGCACCATGAGCCCCTTGCCGTACTCGTCTGCCGCCTTCATGCGCCGGACGACCTCCGCGGGGATGGGCTCGCCGGTCTCGACGTGGCGGGCGAACGTGGCGAGCACGCCGGGATCCCAGACCCACTCCTCGAGCATCTGCGACGGCGCCTCGACGAAGTCCCACTCGGTCGCGACGCCGGAGTGGGCGGCCCAGCGGGTGTGGCCGCCGAGGACGTGGTGGAGGAGGTGGCCGAACTCGTGGAAGAACGTCTTCACGTCGCCGTGCTCCATGAGCGCGGGGCCGGCCGCCGAAGGGCGCGGGAAGTTGCAGACGAGGACACCCTCCGGGAGCCGCACCCCCGCCTGCCCCGACGACAGCGTGAACTGGGCGTAGTGCTTGTACTTGCCCTCTCGCGGGTGCATGTCGAGGTAGATCCGCCCGAGCAGGCGATCGCCCTCGAGCACCTCGTACGCCTCGACGTCCGGGTGCCACACCTCCGCCGCGGCGTCGCGCCGGTACGCGATCCCGAAGAGCCGGCCGGTGACGTCGAGGACCCCCCGCTTCACCCGCCCGTACTCGAAGAAGGGGCGCACCGATTGCGAGTCGAACCCGTACTCCTCCGCCTTGATGCGCTCCTGCAGGTACGCGGAATCCCACGACTCGACCCGCGCCGCGCCGGGCGCGTCCTTCCGCTTCCGCGCGAGGAGCTGGGCGTGGTCGCGCCGCATCCGCGCCTCGGAGGCGCCCGCGATCCGCGCGATGAAGTCCGCGGCCGCGTCCGCGCTGCCGATCATCTTGTCCTCGGTGACGTACGCGGCCCACGACGGATAGCCGAGCAGCCGCGACAGCTCCGCACGCCGCGCGAGCATCCGCGAGAGCACGTCGAGGTTCTTCGGGTGACCGCGCAGGCGGTAGAGCCGCCAGAGCGCCTCGCGCGCTGACTCGCTCCGTGCGTACGTCATGAACGGCACGTAGTCGGTGTTGTCCGTCGTGACGGTGACCCGCCCGCCCTCGCCGAGCGGGTGGAGCCGCCTCCAGTCCTCCGGCAGCCCGTCGAGGTCTGCCCGCTCGAGCTCGAGCCGCCGGACGTCGTCCTTGATGTTGCGCCCGAACTCCTGGCCGATGCGGACGAGCTCCTCCCGGAGCGCGCGGACGCGCATGCGCGTCGCGGCGTCCCGGTCCACGCCGGCGCGGCGGAAGTCGCGCAGGCTCTTCGCGACGAGGTAGCGCGTCGCGCCGTCCTCCCGCGACGCATCGAGCGCGGCGAGCGCGTCGTAGAGCCCGCGGTCGAGCGACAGCTCGGTCGAGAGCGCGTCGACCTCCTGCTCGGCCGCCTCGGCCGCGTCGCGGAGGACCGGATCCGGGTGCACGTTCCGGGCGAGGCTCGCGCGCGAGGCCGCCTCGCCGAGGGCGGCGAACGCGGCGTCGAACGCGCGCAGCGTGGTCGCGAGGTCGGCGCCCTTCGCCTTCGCCCGCCCCGCCTCGGCGCGGGCGCGCCCCATGTCGCGGCGACACCCCGCGGTGAACTCGTCTCGGGATCGGGTCAGCTCTCGCGACGCGTCGGAAGGCATGGGTCCGGGGATACTAACCGCGGAGCGGGTCCGCCGTCCGAACCGGGATCTATTCCTGGGAGATCTTAGATCTCCGGCTTCGTCTCCCGCATCATGATCGACGCCACCGCGTCGCGCGGGGGAAGCCCCTCGTACAGCACGCGGTAGACGGTCTCGGTGATCGGCATCTCGACGCCGAGCCGGAGCGCCAGCTCGCGGGCGCTCTTGGCGTTCCGGACGCCTTCCGCCACCTGACCGATCTCCTGCTGGATCTGGTCGGCGGTCTTGCCCGCTGCGAGGCCGCGCCCGACGGTCCGGTTGCGCGAGAGGTCGGACGAGCAGGTGAGGACGAGGTCGCCGAGGCCGGAGAGGCCGGAGAGCGTGAGCGGGTTCGCGCCCTTGCGGACGGCGAGGCGCGAGATCTCCGCGAGGCCGCGGGTGATGAGCGCGGCGAGCGAGTTCCAGCCGAACCCGAAGCCGTCCGAGATCCCCGCCGCGATCGCGACCACGTTCTTCACGCAGCCGCCGATCTCGCAGCCGACCACGTCGCTCGACGTGTAGGGGCGGAAGGTCTTCGTGTGGAAGGCGTCCTGCACCTGCTTCGCGATCCGCTCCCAGCGCGCCGCGACGGTGACGGCGGTCGGGAGCCCCTTCGCGACCTCCTTCGCGAACGAGGGGCCGGAGAGGATGGCGAGATAGGGGTGGAGCGGCACCGGGAGCACGTCCTCCAGCACCTCGCTCATCGTCATGAGGGTCTCGAGCTCGATCCCCTTCGCGACGCAGACGATCGGCGTGCCGGCGTGCACGTGCCGCTTCGCCTCGATCGCCACCTGCCGCACCGCGTGGGACGGGACCGCGACGACGACCAGCTCCGAGCCCTCGAGCGCCTTCGCCACGTCGGCGGACGCATGGAGCGAGGCGGGAAGGATCGCGCCCGGGAGGTAGCGCTCGTTGCGGTGGTTCTTCGAGATGTCGTCGAGGAGCGCCGTGTCCTTGTCCCACGACGTGACGGTGTACCCCTTCCCCGCGAGCAGCGAGGCGAGCGCGGTACCCCACGATCCGGCGCCGAGAACCGTGCAGCGCATAGGGCATCCTCCCTTCGAGTGAACGCCATCCTAGCCTACCGCCGCCGCGACGACCCGCTCGAACGGGGCGGGTCGCGCCGCGGCAAGCGCGAGCACGCGCCGCCGCAGGGCGGGCCGGTGCGAGAGCGCGAGGAGCGTCCGCGTCCAGGCGGCGTACGGGAGGAACCGGCGCCGCCAGGCGCCCTCGTAGGCGCGGAGGGCGCCTGCGCCCGCGCCACGGGTGAGCGCCGCGGGAAGGAGCGCGGCGAGGTCCGCCGCGCAGCCGAACGCGATCGAGAGCCCCTCCCCCGTGATGGCGTCCACGTACCCGGCGGCGTCACCGAGGAGGACGAGCCGGTCGGCGACGCGCGCCCGGGCGGACTGAGAGAAGGGACCCGCGCCGCGCGGAGCGGAGGCCTCGGGGGCATTCCCCACCCGCCGCGCCACCGCGGGAAAGCGCTCGAGCAGGCGGCGAGGGTCGCCGGCGCGCCCCGGCTCGTAGAGGAGGGCGACCCCGACCCGCTCCGGCCCGCTCGGCCACACGTACGCCTCGGTGCGCTCGCCGAAGTGGACCTCGACCTCCTCCGACCAGGGCGACACCGCGAAGTGGCGCCTGATGCCGTAGCGCGCGGGCAGGCGGGGCGGGAGGGCGAGCCCCTCGCGCCGGCGGGTGGGGGAGTTCAGCCCGTCGGCCGCGACGAGGACGCGCGCCGCGGCCTCGCCGAACGGCCCCTCCGCCACGATCGCGTCGGACCGGCGCCGGTGCCGGACGACGGCCGCGCCCTGCCGGACCTCCGCGCCCGCCTCGCGCGCGCGCTCGAGGAGCGCGGCGGAGAGCGCGGTGCGGCGGATCGCGACGCCGCCCGGCGGCGGCAAGGCGAGCCGCGCCTCGCCGGCCACCGCGTCGATCCAGCGGATCGCCCGGAGCAGGGCACGGTCCGCCGCGTCGACGCGGGCGAGGATCCCGAGCGGCTCGAGCGCGCGCACGCCGGCGGGGAGGAGCCCCTCCCCGCACGCCTTGTCGAGCGGTCCCTCGCGGCGCTCGAGGACGAGGACGTCGAGACCGCGCTCCGCGGCGAAGGCGGCGAAGGCGAGCCCGGCCGGGCCGCCGCCGACCACGACCGCGTCGCGCACGCGCGCCGTCATCGCTCGTCCCGCCGCGCCCGACGGTAGGCGAGCTTCGAGCGCGCCGCCTCGAGCGCGAGCCTGAGCCGCGTCACGGGCCGCGGCGGCGCGAGCGTCCCCGCGACGAAGCGCCGGAGCGCCTCCTGCCGGCGAAGCTTGCCGGACGAGGTGCGCGGGAGCGTCCCGGGCTCGAGGAGCTGCACCGTGTGCGGCGCGATCCCGGTCCGCTCGAGGATCGCGCGCCGCGCCGCCTCCTCGATCGTCGCGCTCTCACGCGGCTCCGCGGCCGTGTCCCGCCGCCGCTCGGCGAGGACGAGGAGCGCCTCCCCCTCGCCACCCGACGGCGTGAAGCCGAGCGCGACGGCGCACCCCGGCCTGAGCCCCGCGATCCCGGCGAGCGCCGCCTCGAACTCCTCCGGCGCGCGGTTCGCGCCGTGCACGATGACGACGTCCTTCGCCCGTCCGTGGACGTACAGCTCGCCGTCCGAGACGAAGCCGAGATCGCCCGTGTCGAGCCAGCCGCCGGCGAGGGCGGCGGCCGTCCCCTCGGGATCGCCGAGGTACTCGCGCATGACGCACGGTCCGCGCACGAAGATCCGCCCGAGCCGTCCCTCGCCGGCGGGCGCGCCGCGCGCCGCGCGCACCTCGAGCTCGACGCCCGGCACGGGTGTCCCGACCGAGACGACCTCGCGCTCGCCCGGGGCGACGATCCCTTCCGTCGCGAGCCGGACCGGATCGACGCGGCGGCCGGCGAGCGGACGGCCCCGCGGTGCGGAGGTGACAGCGAGGGTCGCCTCGGCGAGCCCGTACGAGGGGACGAAGGCGCCCGGATCGAACCCGTGCCCCTCGAAGCGGGTCGCGAAGCGGCGCATCGCGTCTGCCGAGATCGACTCGGCCCCGTCGTACGCGAGGCGCCAGGTCGCGAGCGACCGGCCCGAGAGCTCCTGGTCCTTCACGCGGTCCGCCGCGTACGCGTATGCGAAGCTCGGGGCGGCGGAGATCGTGCCGCGGTGGCGCGCGATCGCGCGCAGCCACAGCGCCGGCTTCGCGAGGAAGTGCTCGGGGGGCACGAGCACGAGCGGCCCGGGGTAGCTCATCGCCCCGAGCAGCGCGGCGATGAGCCCCATGTCGTGGTAGAGCGGCAGCCACGAGACGAGGACGTCCGCCGGGCCCGGCGAGGTCGCGGCGACGAGAAGGTCCGCCTGCGCAGCGAGCGCGGCGTGGGTGAGCGCGACCGGCTTCGGATCGACCGTGGACCCGGACGAGAACTGGACGAGCCCGATCGTCCCGGGAGCGGCCTCGCGCGCGATGCGGGCGGGGATGCGGCGCAGCTCGTCCGCGTCCCGGCAGCCGAGCGCCGGCCGCGCCCGCTCGACGGCGGCCCCGAGCAGGCGGCGCGTCCCGCCGCCGGAGACGACGACCTTCGCGCCCACGGCGGCGATCATCCGGCCGGTCTGCGCGACGTACTCCTCCATCCGGCCGAGGCGGACGGGCGGATAGAGCGGCACCGGCACCGCGCCCGCGAGCCAGGCGCCGAAGAAGGCGTCGAGGAAGGCGGGCTCGGTGCGGAGCACGATCGCGACGCGGTCCCCCGGCTCGACGCCCATCGCCGCGAGCGCCGCCGCCGCGCGCTCCGCCCGCGACCGCACCTGCGCCCAGGGCAGGAACTGCTCGCGCTCGTGCAGGTCCACGAACGTGACGCCGGAGGCGTGGCGCGCCGCGACCGCGAGCGCCTGCACGAGGGTCGCATGGCGCGCTGGCGGCGGCGGCGGACCGCGGAGGATCACGGCGCGTCCCCCGACACGGGCAGCTGCTCGGGAGCGGCGCGCGCCGCCACGATGCGGGCGAGATCGGCGAGGGACCGCGCCTCGGCGGCATCCTCGTCCGTGAGGACGATGCGGAACCGGTCCTCCACCGCCACGACGAGCCCGAGCAGCGCGAGCGAATCGAGCTTCGCGCCGAGCGGCTCGTCGGCCGCCGGCGGCTCGCCCTCGAGCTTCAGGTCGTCGCACGCGATGCGAAGGATCTCGCGGGCGACCGCCGCCTCGCGCTCGGACGGGCGACGCGTCGCCTCCTCGGATCGGTCCGGCGCGGGCGGGCGCTCGAGCATGGTCACCACCGGAGCAGCAGGAGCTCGGCGGAGAAGCCGGGGCCCATCGCGGCGAGGAGCCCGACGTCGCCCGGCCTCGCGTCCTGCGCGTCGAGGAAGTCGCCGAGCACGAAGAGGACGGAGGCGGACGAGAGGTTCCCCACCTCACGCAGCGAGCGCCAGGATCGTTCGAGGGCGTTCTCGGGGAGCCCGACCGCGCGCCGGAACGCCTCGATCACCTTCGGCCCGCCGGTGTGGGCGATCCAGTGGCGGACGTCGCCCCGCCCGAGCCCGTGCTCGCCGAGGAACGCGTCCACGTCCGCCCCGACGCGCGTCTCGATGACCTCCGGGACCTTCGCGGAGAGGACCACCTTGAATCCGGTATCGACGACGTCCCATCCCATCACCCACTCCGTGTCCGGGTACAGGACCGAGCGGGTGGCGGTGATGCGCGGCGCCATCGCGCCGTTCGCGCGCGCGCCGCCGGCGAGAACGGCCGCGGCGGCGCCGTCGCCGAAGAGTCCGGTCGCGACCAGGTTCGCGACGGACGCGTCCTCGCGCTGGAGGGTGAGCGAGCAGAGCTCGACCGAGAGCATCACCGCGACCTCGCCGGGGAAGGCGCGCAGCGCGTCGGAGGCGCGCGCGAGGCCGGCCGCGCCGGCGAGGCAGCCGAGGCCGAAGATCGGCGTCCGCTTCACCGAAGGCTTCATCCCGAGCCGGTTCATGAGCGTCGCGTCGAGCGAGGGGGTGGAGATGCCCGTCACCGTCACGAACCAGAGGTGATCGACGTCGCCCGGTGCGAGCCCGGCAGCGGCGAGCCCCGCCCGGATCGCCGCCTCGCCCACGTCGGCGCCCACCCGCAGGAAGGCGTCGTTCGTCTTCCGGAAGGTGTCGAGGCCCACGTACTCGGCGAGCGGAAGGGCGAGGTGCCTCCCGCCGACCTGCGCCGCCCGGTGGACGTCCGCCAGCCGCTGCACGTTGAAGTGGCGCTCCCCCCAGTAGGCGGAGAGCGCCTGGATGAGCGTCTCCTGATCGACGTGGTTCGGCGGCAGCGCCCGGCCGACGGAGAGGATCGCGGGATGGAGGGTGGGGGCCATGGGCTCCCATGAGGGATGCCCGGTCGCACCCAGCGTTTCAAGGTCCGGGACGGGGCCTCACGCGCCACCCGCCCGAGCGGCTGCAACATCGTCGTCGGCCGCGGAGACGGGGAGCGTGAACGTGAAGGTGCTCCCCTCACCCGGCCGGCTCTCCGCCCAGATCTGGCCGCCGTGCACCTCGACGAGCTTGCGCACGATGTAGAGCCCGAGCCCCAGCCCCTCCCCCTCGCGCCGCTGACCGCGGTAGTAGCGGTCGAAGATGCGCGGCAGGTCGTCGTCCCCGATTCCCGTTCCGCGATCGGCGATGGAGACGCGCACCGACGCGCCGTCGTCTGCCACCTCCGCGCGCACACGCACCCGCTCCCGCGAGTACTTGAGCGCGTTCCCGATGAGGTTCGTGAAGATCCGGTCGAGACGGTCGGGATCCGCCCGGACCGCGGGAAGCGCCGGCGGGACGCCGTTCACGACGCGGACGGCGTCGAGCACGCCGTCCGACGACTCGAGGATGCCGGAGAGGAACGGGCGCAGCTCCACCGGCGCGCAGGCGAGCTCGAGCGTCCCTCCCTCGGTGCGGGCCGAGTCGGAGAGATCGCGGAGCATCCGGTCCATCCGCCGCGTCGCCGTGAGGATCGCCGCCCCGGGACGGGAGATGCGCTCGCCCTCCCCGAGCCGGAGGAGCCGCTGCGCCTGGAGCACCACGATCTGGAGCGGGTTGCGCAGGTCGTGGGAAACCGCGCGCAGGAGGTCCTCGCGCTGCTCGGTCGTCTCGCGCAGCCGCCGGATGGTGACGTCGAGCTCCCCCTCGACGTGCGCGCGCAGCGCGTCGAGCTCGCGGTAGGGCCGCACCAGCGCCGCGACGAAGAGCGCGTCGAACACGAACCAGAACGTGGCCACGAGGTAGGCGTGGCCGATCACGTTGAACGGGTCGTAAGGGTGCGTGTAGAGCGCGAAGCAGAGCTCGCTGTAGACCGTCATCGCGAGCGCCAGGGCGAGCTTCCCCGCGGCGGAGTCCCCGGTCGCGCGCCAGGCACGCCAGTGGAGGAAGGCCCCGACGGCGGCCGCGACCGCCACCGCCCCCTCGAGCCCGACCTTGAGCCTCGTCAGCCCCCGTCCCTCGAGGAAAAAGAGGGCCCGCTCGGGGGGCAGCGCGAGCTCGACCGCGACCGCCAGCGCCGTGAGCGCGACCATCACGAGCAGCACGCGGGTACGGTGGAGGAGCGGGCTCTCGCTCCGGCGGTCGATGCGGGTCGCGGCCAGGAGCGCCCCGGTGGAGAGCAGGCGAGCGGCGAGCCAGTAGGCGATCCCGCGCTCCGTCGTCGCAGGGCCGAAGAACCCGGGCATGCCGGGGAAGCTCAGGAGATGCGCAAACTCGAGGACGGCTGCGCCGAGGAACGCGGGCCCGATGAAGCGGGCGCGCGCCTCGCGGAACGCCCCCGCCCCGGCCGCGAACCATTGCACCGCGAAGGTGGCGAGCCCCGCCGCGACGACGAGCGACTCGAGCGCGGTGTGCACCGGGAGATAGAGCTCCCTCGGCAGGGCGAAGCCGAAAGGGCGCACGACGAGGAGCGCCGCGATCGGAGCCGCGGAGAAGGCGAGCGTGGCGCCCGTGCCGGCGGCGGTCCTCCGGTTCGTGATGGATCTCTCGTGCACGGCGACCCCAGGGGGTCGAGTATGCAACCGTCCGTTCCCGCTGGCCATCCCGGAAGACGGGCGCGCTTGCCAAGCCCCTCCGCGGTCTTACGTTCGCGCCATGCGACCGGAAAAGCTCACCGTCAAGGCGCAGGAGGCGCTCTCGGGCGCCCAGGGGGAGGCGCGCCGCCGCGACCACCAGGCGATCGAGGTCGAGCACCTCGTGCTCGCGCTCCTCGGCCAGGAGCAGGGGATCGCACGTCCGATCCTCGAGAAGATCGGGGCGGAGCCGTCGCTCGTCGCGTCGCGCGTCGAGGACGAGCTGCGCAGCGTGCCGAAGGTGGGCGGCGCCGAGCCGTACCTCGCCCACCGGCTCGCGAAGCTCCTCGACCGCGCCGAGGACGAGGCGAAGAAGCTCAAGGACGAGTACGTCTCGACCGAGCACCTGCTCCTCGCGGCGGCGCACGAGAAGACCGGCGCCGGCGAGGCGCTGCGCTCGGCGGGCGCGACCGCCGAGCGGATCCGCGAGGCGCTGAAGGACGTCCGCGGCAGCGCGCGGGTCACCTCCCCAGAGGCGGAGAGCCAGTATCGCGCGCTCGAGAAGTACGCGAAGGACCTCACCGAGCTCGCCCGGCAGGGGAAGCTCGACCCGGTGATCGGGCGCGACGACGAGATCCGGCGCGTCATCCAGATCCTCTCCCGCCGCACGAAGAACAACCCGGTGCTGGTGGGCGATCCCGGCGTCGGCAAGACCGCGATCGTCGAGGGACTCGCGCGGCGCATCGTGGACGGCGACGTACCGGAGGGGCTGAAGGGGAAGCGGCTCCTCGCGCTCGACCTCGCCTCGATGGTGGCGGGCGCCAAGTACCGCGGCGAGTTCGAGGAGCGGCTCAAGGCGGTCCTGAAGGAGGTCGTCGCGTCGGAGGGGCGCGTCGTCCTGTTCATCGACGAGATGCACACCATCGTCGGCGCCGGTGCCGCCGAAGGCGCGATGGACGCGGGCAACATGCTGAAGCCCGCGCTCGCGCGCGGCGAGCTCCACGCGATCGGCGCGACGACGGTGAACGAGTACCGCAAGCACGTGGAGAAGGACCCGGCGCTCGAGCGGCGGTTCCAGCCGGTGTTCGTGGGCGAGCCGTCGCTCGCCGACACGATCTCGATCCTGCGCGGCCTCAAGGATCGCTACGAGCTGCACCACAAGGTGCGGATCCAGGACGCGGCCCTGGTGGACGCCGCCCGCCTCTCGCACCGCTACATCACCGACCGGTACCTGCCCGACAAGGCGATCGACCTCGTGGACGAGGCCGCGAGCCGGCTGCGCATCGAGATCGACTCGATGCCGACGGAGGTGGACGAGCTCCGCCGGCGCATCGCCCAGCTCGAGATCGAGCGGCAGGGGCTCGTGAAGGAGCAGGACGAGGCCTCGCGCGCGCGGCTCGTCCAGACCGAGAAGGAGCTCGCCCAGCTGAACGAGGAGTTCACGCGGCTGAAGAGCCGCTGGGACGCGGAGAAGCAGGCGATCCAGGAGGTCTCCCAGGCGAAGCAGGAGATCGACGAGCTCAGGACCGGGCAGGCGCGGGCGGAGCGTGAGGCGAACTTCCAGAAGGCCGCCGAGATCAAGTTCGGGCGGCTCCCCGAGCTCGAGAAGAAGGTGCGCGAGGCGCAGGCCCGCCTCGCCGAGCTCCAGAAGGGCGGCGCGATGCTCCGCGAGGAGGTGACTCCCGAGGAGATCGCGGAGGTCGTGTCGAAGTGGACCGGCATCCCGGTCTCGAAGCTGCTCGAGGGCGAGGTGGAGAAGCTCCTCGGGATGGAGGACCGGCTGAAGCTCCGCGTCGTCGGGCAGGAGGAGGCGGTGCAGGCCGTCTCGGCGGCGGTGCGCCGCGCCCGCTCAGGGCTGCAGGACCCGAACCGCCCCATCGGCTCGTTCATCTTCCTCGGCCCGACCGGCGTCGGGAAGACCGAGACCGCGCGCGCCCTCGCCGAGTTCCTCTTCGACGACGAGCAGGCGATGGTCCGCCTCGACATGTCGGAGTACATGGAGAAGCACTCGGTCTCGCGGCTCATCGGCGCGCCCCCCGGCTACGTCGGCTACGAGGAGGGCGGCCAGCTCACCGAGGCGGTGCGGCGGCGCCCGTACGCCGTGATCCTCTTCGACGAGATCGAGAAGGCGCACCACGACGTGTTCAACGTGCTCCTCCAGATCCTCGACGACGGGCGGCTCACCGACGGGCAGGGGCGGACGGTGGACTTCCGCAACGCCGTCGTGATCATGACCTCGAACATCGGCTCCCAGGAGATCCAGCGGCTCGCCGGGCGGCCGGGCGCGGACGTGCAGGCGATTCGCGAGGCGGCCCTCGAGAACCTCCGCGCCGAGTTCCGGCCCGAGTTCCTGAACCGCGTCGACGAGATCGTGGTGTTCCGGCCGCTCAGCCGCGAGCACGTCGGGCGGATCGTCGAGATCCAGCTCGCGAGGCTCCGCAAGCTCCTCGACGAGCGCCGCATCACGGTGGAGCTGACCGAGGCGGCGCGTGAGGCGATCGCCGACGCGGGCTATGACCCGGTCTACGGCGCCCGCCCGCTGAAGCGCGCCATCCAGCGGATGATCCAGGACCCGCTCGCGACGAAGCTGCTCCGCGGCGAGTTCAAGGCGGGCGACCACGTCGTCGTGGACGAGGCCGCGGACGGAAACATCTCCTTCGCGAAGGGCGAGCGGGCGCTCGAGGGTGAGGTCTCCCTTCACTGAGGGGGGCCTGGCTGGGGTATGTTGCCGCCATGCGCGCCTCGTCGCAGGTCGTGCTGGCCGGCCTTCTCGCCGTGACCGGTCTTCAGCCCCCCGGATGTAAGGCACGCCACGAGGACGTGGAACGCGTAAAGGCGTGCCGGGCCGCCTTCGAGCTGTGCGCCACCCCCGTCAGGTTCCGGGACAACGACAACACCGACGTCGCGGCGCTCGACGTGAACGACCTCGTCGAGCTGTCCTCCAGGCAGGACCTGATCCGCCTGCCCGCCGAGGCGGCGGCCCGACTGCGCGCGTTCGCGATGCTCGCCGCCACGCCGGCGCTCGTCGAGATGGAGGTCGCCCTCGACGAGAACGCGCTCGTGCGGTGCCGCTGCGAAGAGATTCCCTCGGAGCTCGAGAAGAGCGGCGTTCGCGAGCTCGTGGAGGGACGTCTTCCCCCCCGCGACCTCCGGACCCCGAGCTTCTGGGCGGAGCGCGTCGCGGCGCAGCTCGCCGCCACGCGCGGTTCCCAGAAGCGCGCCGCGTTGCTCGCGTCGGGAGGCGAGACGGACGGCGTCGAAGACGCGAACGCGCGCGCGCGGGAGGCCGATCGCGAGCTGTGCGACACCGTCCACTCCGCGCGCAAGATCCTGCCGAAAGAGTCGCTCCAGACCATGGTGACGCTGGTGTACCGGAGGCGAGCGGACGAAGCCGGAGAAGGCTCGCTGGAGATCGAGCGGCGCATGCTGCGGGAGTACTTGCGCTCGAGCTCCTGCCCGGCAGCGACTCCGATCGCTCCGCCGCAAGTGCCGGATCACGAGCCGCCCGCTCCGTGATCGCATCCGAGCACTAGTACTACTCGGTCACTTCGTACGCCTGCTGCGAGCGCCGATGCTCTCGCTGCGGCGGGCGGGCTCCTCACTGCGCTGCTCGACGTACCTATCGGTACGCCTCCGCTGCTCGTTCGTCGCGCGCCCGCCTCGCTTCGATCGCGTCGCGAAAATGGAGAAGGGCGCGGGCCTCGCGGCGCCGCGCCCTCCCGGTGCTGCTCGACGAGAAGAGCTACTTCTTCTCCTCGACCTTCTTCTCGGCCTTCTCGGCCTTCTTCGCGGGAGCCTTCTTCTCGACCTTCTTCTCCTCCTTGGCGGGTGCGGCAGCCGGGGCGGCGACGGGCGCGGCCGGGGCAGCGACGGGAGCAGCGACGGGAGCAGCGGCGGCGGGGGCAGCGGCGGCAGGCGCGGCCGGCGCAGCAGCCTTGTCGTCGGCGAAGGCCGGGGCGGCAGCGAAGAAAGCGAGGGCGACGAAGCTGGCGACGATCTTCTTCATTGGTTCTCTCCGGTTGGCTGGTGCTTGGCTGCCCGAGGAGCGGGCGGCCAGGTTCGCGCGGAGTTAAGCACCTTTCGGGGCGGTTCGCCAGTGCGATCCGCGCGCTGCCCTCGTTGCGTCCGCTGGCGCTCGGGCGAGGCGCCACGCGTGGACGCGCCCGCCCGGCGCGGATAGCATCGCGCCGTGAAGCGCCACCTCGTCCTGGCCGCCGCGCTCGCCTGCTCCTGCACGCGCGCGGCGCCGGCCCCTCCAGCAGCTGCGCCGACCCCGGCCCCGGCCCCGACCCAGGCCGCCGCCCCGGCCGCGCCCGTCCCGAAGCTCCGCGATCGCGGCGCGCCCGCGCGGCCACCGCCCGAGCTCACCACCGCCTCGTTCAAGCATTTCGCGGACGCCCGGCGCAAGGAAGTTCGCCGCTGCTACGACGCGGCGCTCGCGAAGGACCCCACGCTGCGGGGGAAGATCGTGCTCCGGTTCGCGGTCATGCCCTCCGGCGCCGTGGACGAGATCCAGGTGGTCTCGACGAGCTTCCGGAACAGCCCGATCCCGGCCTGCGTCACGTCGGTGTTCCGAAGCTGGCGGACGCCATTCCGACCCGAGGAGCCGGTCGGGATCGAGTACCCCCTCAGCTTCGCGCCGCAGCGCTGACGCTCCGCCTCCCGCGGAGCAGCGCGACGACGCCCGCGCTGGCGACGAGGCTGAGAAGCGCGCCGCCGGCGACGAGCGCGAGCTCCGCGCGGGTGCGGGCCGGCCCTCCTGGCCAGGCGAGGACCGCGCCCAGGCAGGCGTACCCGAGCTGCGATGGGATGGTCCCGACGAGGCTACCGATCGCGAAGCGGGCGAGCGGCGTCGGCGTCATGCCGAACGCGAAGTTGAGCACCGAGAACGGGACCACCGGCGCGAGCCGGAGGAGGACCACGAGCCGGAACCCGCCCCCGCCGATGGCGCGCGCCGCCCGCGCGAAGCGTCCGTCTCCGCGCGCGAGCGCCTCCGGATCGCGGGCGACGAGCCGGCCGGCGAGGAAGGCGCTGCACGCGCCGAGCGTCGCGGCGGGCACCCCCAGCGCTGCGCCGGCGAGCGGCCCGTAGGCCGCCCCTGCCGCGACCGTGAGGGGAGAGACGGGGAGCCCGAGCAGCGCCGCGACGACGTAGGCGACGAGGTGGAGGAGGATGCCCACCGTCCCGGCGCCCCGCGCCGCGTCGAGCCAGGCGCGCGCCCGCACGTCGATCGACAGGACGTGTATGACGGCGAGGAACGCCGCAAGGAGCACGGCGCCCACGACCGCGCGGATCTGGTGAGCCCGCACCGGCCCGGCGAGGAGCTCCGCGTCTCGCGGAAGATCGCCCACGCCGCCAGCATGGCACGAGAGCACGGCGACCGCGCTCTCCTACTTCGCCTGGATGTAGCCCTCGGCGGTGAGCAGCTCCGCGCTGAGGACCGCGCCTCCCGCCGCTCCGCGCACGGTGTTGTGGGAGAGCGAGACGAAGCGGTAGTCGAAGAGGACGTCCGGGCGGAGCCGGCCGATCGCGACCCCCATGCCGTTGCCGATGTCGCGGTCGAGACGCGTCTGCGGGCGCGAGTCGTCCTCGAAGTAGGTGAGGAACGGCTTCGGCGCCGAGGGCAGCCCCATCTTCTGCGGCTTCGGCATCCAGCTCCGCCACAGCTCGATCACCTCGGCCTTGTCCGGCTTGCGGTCGAACTGGACGAACGCGGCCGCCATGTGGCCGTCCGAGGCCGGAACGCGGATGCACTGCGCGCTGATGACCGGGTCCTTCGCCTTCTCGATCTTGCCGCCCGCGAGCGAGCCCCAGATCTTCATCGGCTCCTGCTCCGACTTCTCCTCCTCGCCCTTGATGAAGGGAATGAGGTTGTCCAGCATCTCCGGCCAGGACTCGAAGGTCTTCCCCGCGCCGGAGATCGCCTGGTAGGTGCAGACGGCGATCCGCTTCGGGCCGAACTTCATGAGCGGGTGGATCGCCGGCACGTAGCTCTGGAGCGAGCAGTTCGGCTTCACCGCGATGAAGCCCCGCTTCGTCCCGAGCCGCTTCCGCTGCGACTCCACCACCGCCGCGTGCTCCGGGTTGACCTCGGGGATCATCATCGGCACGTCGGGCGTGCCGCGGTGGGCGGAGTTGTTCGAGACGACCGGCGTCTCGGCGCGCGCGTAGTCCTCCTCGAGCCTGGCCGTCTCCTCCTTCGACATGTCCACCGCGCAGAAGACGAAGTCCACCTGCTCGGCGATCGCCTTCACCTCGGAGGCGTTCCTGACGGTGAGGCCCGCGACGGCGGCGGGGATCGCGGACTTGAGCGCCCAGCGACCCTTCACCGCGTCCGCGTACCTCTGGCCGGCGGAGTTCGCGCTCGCGCCGAGGAGCGTGACCTCGTACCAGGGGTGGTTCTCGAGCAGGGTGAGGAAGCGCTGACCGACCATGCCGGTCGCGCCCAGGACGCCGACCTTGAGCTTCTGGGACATCTGCTGCTCCTCCAGCGCGGGGCGGTGAGGCGGAAAAGGCCAGAGAATCTAACACGGGCCCGCTGGCGCGCCGAAGCTCAGTAGAAGACCTCCTCGAGGCAGAGCCCCTGCGGCGGCGCCGTCGGTCCGGCGGCCTTCCGGTCGCGCCCGGCCAGCAGCGCGGGGAGAGAGTCGGGCGCACGCTTGCCCTGCCCCACCTCGACGAGCGTCCCGACGAAGTTCCGGACCATGTGCTTCACGAACGCGGTCGCCTCGACCGCGATCTCGATCCGGCCGCCGGCGTCCCCGAGCACGTCGAGGCGCCGCACCTCGCGAACCGCGTGGTGCGCCTCGCAGTCCGCCGCCTGGAACGCGGCGAAGTCGTGGCGGCCGACGAGGTGCCCGGCCGCCTCGCGCATCGCGGGGACGTCGAGCCGGCCGAAGAGCTGCCAGGCGACTAGGCGGGTGAGGGGCGCGCGCGTCGCGACGTTCTCGATGGCATACCGGTAGCGCTTGCCGCGCGCGCTGCGGCGCGCGTCGAAGCCGTCCGGCTCGAAGCTCGCGGCGCGGACGGCGATGTCAGGCGGGAGGAGCGCGTTCATGCCCTTCACGTACGCGGCGAGGGGGAGCGGCCGCGCCTCCGGGAAGGAAGCGACCTGCCCGCGTGCGTGGACGCCCGCGTCGGTGCGCCCGGACGCCGTCACCCGCCGCGGCGCCTTGTGGAGCGTCTCGAGGGCGCGCTCGACCTCCGCCTGAATCGACGGTCCGTTGAGCTGGAACTGCCAGCCCACGTAGCGGGTCCCGTCGTACTCGAGCGTGAGCTTCACGACCGGCACGGGCGGAACCTAGCACGGCGATGCGGCGGATCCTCGCGCTCGCCCTCGCGGCGGCGTTCGCCCCCGGACGATCGTCTCGGACGACGTGGTCCTCGAGGCCGTGGCGGCGGAGCGCGGCACCCGCTCTGTTTGACCGATCGGCGCGAGGCGCGCTATACGCCGCCGCATGCCGAAGGATCGGGCCATCCTCGCGCAGCTCGACGCGACCGCGGAGCGCGGCGTCCGGCCCGAGCGCGCCCGGGCGGCCCTCGCCGAGGTCCCGGCGCTGCCGGAGAGCCTGTTCGCGCTCGAGGAGCAGCTCACCCGCGCGACCGAGGACGCGGAGGAGCAGCTCAAGGGGGCGGCGCGCCACCTCGTCTCCGCGGGCGGGAAGCGGATCCGGCCCATGGTGGCGCTCCTCGGCTGCGGCGCTTGCGGCGGCGATATGCGGAGCGCGGTGCCGTTCGCGGTGGCGGCCGAGCTCACCCACTCGGCGACGCTCCTCCACGACGACGTCATCGACGACGGCCCGATCCGCCGCGGCCAGCCCGCGTCGCGGGTGGTGTGGGGAAACGCGGTCTCGGTCCTCTCCGGCGACTGGCTCCTCACCCGCGCGCTCGAGATCGTCGCGGGGGAGCCCTCCCACGCACACGCGCTCCCCCCGCTCCTCGCGACGATGCGCCGGCTCGTCGAGGGCGAGGTGCTGCAGCTCTCGCTCCGCGGCTCGTTCGCCGCGAGCGAGCAGGACTACCTCGCGGTCGTGGTCGGCAAGACGGCGTCGCTGTTCGGCTGGGCCGCCGCCGCGGGCGCATGGGCGGCGGGCGCGAGCGGGCGCGTGCCCGCGGCCCTCGTCCGGTTCGGCGAGGGGATCGGCATCGCGTTTCAGCTCGTGGACGACGCGCTCGACTACGCTGCCGATCCGGGGCTCCTCGGCAAGCGTCTCGGGACGGACCTCCTCGAGGGGAAGGCGACCCTCCCGCTCATCCGCGCCTGCGAGGCGGAGCCGCGGCTGCGCGATCGCCTGCGCGCGCTCGTCGAGGGCGAGGCGGAGGGCCAGGCGGTCGCGGGCGAGGTGATCGAGGTCGTCAAGCGGGTAGGCGGCGTGGACGCCGCGCGCGCCATAGCGCGCGAGCACACCCGCACCGCGCTCGCCGCGCTCGACGAGGTCCCGGCCGGCGCGCACCGGAACGCGCTGCGGGAGGCGGCGGTGTCGCTGACCGAGCGGGCGTTCTAGATTCACGCCGGCGGCGGCAGGTCCTGCCGCGCGACCGCGCCGATCCTCGCTCCCACCGAGAGCAGGAACACGCCCGCGACGCCCAGCGCGACGCCCGCTCCGAGGAGCAGGGTCCCCGCGCCGCCGCCGAGGTGGAGGGAGGGAACGACGAGCAGGAACCGCTCGCCCCAGAGCCCGAGCAGGATCGCCGCCGCCCCCGCGGCGAGCGTGCCGCGCCGGCGCTTTAGCCGCTCCGAGAAGAGGAGCCAGAAGGGCCACGCGAACACGGCGAAGAGCACGACCGCCGTGACCGGCCTCCAGGCGCCCGTCCACCTGCGCTGCAGCACCGCCACCTCCTCCGGCACGTTCCCGTACCAGGTCGGCAGGAACAGCGCCCACAGCAGGTAGCTCCAGACCACGATGAACGCGAACAGGAGCTTCCCGAGATCGTGGCGAAGGTCGGGGCCGGAGACGTCGCGCGCCGCCGCGACGAGCGCCACCCAGGCGAGGCCGGAGAGGAACGCGCCGAGGAAGTAGTAGGCAGGAATGACCGTGAAGAGCGGCCCCTCGGAGAAGCGGAGCACGAGATCGTACGCCCAGCTCGAGAGGCCGACGACATACGCGAGGACGTAGGCGAGCGCGGAGCCGCGGACGCGCCCGGGATCGGCGTGCGGCGCCCGGGCCGCCGCGACGAAGCGTGCGCCGAGCCCGAACACCGCGAGCGACGAGACGACGAGGCGCGCGGCGGCGGGCGCGGACGCCTGGCCGGGAGCGAGCAGGCTCAGGCCCGCGACCACGACGACGAGGAGCGCGAGCGCGGGCCAGAAGAACGCGGTCGCCGCCTCGGCGAGCGGCAGCAGCGGCCGCGCCCAGCCACCGTGGGCGATGCGCACTGCGGCGGCGAGCGCGACGCTCCCCGCGGCGAGGCCGGCGAAGAACAGCCAGCTCGCCACCAGCGCCGCCCAGGCGGGAGCGGCCCGGCCGAGCCCGACGGCGAGGAGCAGCGCCGCGGCGCCGACGGCGACCGCGGTGGCCGCGCCGCGGGCCGCGGGCGCGCCGATGCCCGCCGCGCTGTTCTCGAGGAGCGTCATGGCGTCCCTCCGGGCTGGGGCGGCGGGACCGTCACCACCGGGCTCACGCGCTGGATCTCGCGGACCCAGTTCACGACGTCCCATCGGTCGCGCGGCGCCAGCCCCTCGCCGCCGGGCGGCATCGCCTTGCCGCCGTAGCTCACCGTCCCCCAGATGAAGCCGTCGCTCCGCTCGCGCACCTTCACGTAGGCGAGGTCCGGCGCCTCCGGGAAGAACTTCGAAACCGGGCCGCCACCGCGCCCTTCGACGCCGTGACAGGGCGCGCAGCGCGCGACGAAGATCGCCTTCCCGCGGGAGAGCGACTCCGGCGTGGGCGCGACCGGGTTCGCGAGCTGCTCGGTGTCGTCGCGGCTCTCGTACCGGGGCGAGGCGCCGAGCGCGACGGACCGCTCCGGCTCGGGCCGGGGCGCCTGCTGGGGCCGGAGGGACGGCTGGTACCACATGTCCGTCCGCCAGTCGTTCGAGCACCCGGCCAGGAGGGCCGGGCCGGCGAGGAGGGCCGGGCCGGCGAGGAGCGCGAGCGCGAGGCGGACGCTACCCGGCATGGCGAACCTCCCCCGCGCCCTCGGCACGGAGCACCCGCTCCGCGGCGACGAGATCGCCGCCCTCGGCGAACACGCCTACGAGGTCGGCATTGAACGCGAGGCCGGCCGGAAAGGCCGTGGCTCGACCGCCGAGACGGCTCCCGACCGACACGGCGACGAGGTTCGTGAGCGACCCGACGAGCACCGAGACCTCGAAGATCACGATGACGAACGGCGGCACCGACACGATGGGCTTCCCGCCCGTCACGAGGGGCCACGCGAGCGAGGTGCCGACGGTGAGCGCGGTGCCGACGAGGATCCCGAGGAGCGCGCCCGGCAGCGTGATGAAGTCGATGGCGCTCCGCGGCCGTCCCAGCGCGGCCACCACCTCCGGGAAGGGCGCGGGCATCGCCGCGCGGACCGTGAACCCCTGCCCGCGCAGCGCGCGGATGGCGCGGGCCGCGGCGGCAGGATCGGCGAAGATGGCGAGGACGCCGCGCTCAGCCATGCCCCACCCCCTCGCCATGCGCCGCGTCCTCCTTGAGCTCGGCGATCGAGACCGGCGGCAGGAGCTTCAGCCCGACGAGGAACAGGAAGAAGAACCAGCCGAACGCGCCGAAGGTGACGGCCCACTCCACCCACGTCGGGACGTAGACGCGCCAGTCGAACGGCAGCCGGTCGTGCGCGAGCGAGGTGACGACGATGTTGAACCGCTCGAGCCACATCCCGACGTTGATCGCCACGCAGATGACGAGCAGGCTCCAGGTCGTCGCGCGGACCTTGCGGACGAGGAGCAAGAGCGGCCCGCCGAGGTTGCACGTCACCATCGTCCAGAAGACCGGCGCGTACGGCCCGGTCATCCGGTACAGGAACGTGGACCGCTCCGGGTCGCCCGGCGGCGCCTGGAGCGAGAGCACGATCTCCACCGCGTACGAGTAGCCGACGATGAGCCCGGTCAGGATCACGAGCCGCGCCAGCATGTCGAGGTGGCGCGGGGTGATGAGCGACTCGAGCCGGAAGGCCCGCCGGAGCGGGACGAGAATCGTGATCACCATCGCGACGCCGGACAGGATCGCGCCCGCCACGAAGTACGGCGGAAACAAGGTCGAGTGCCAGCCCGGCGTCAGCGCGACCGCGAAGTCCCACGAGACCACGCTGTGGACCGAGACGACGAGCGGCGCCGCGAACGCGGCGAAGAAGAGGTAGGCGCGGGTGTAGTGGCGCCACTGCTCGTCGGTGCCGCGCCAGCCGAAGGCGAGGATCCGGTACCAGCCGCGGCGCCAGCCGGAGGCGCCGTCGCGCAGCGCCGCCGCGTCGGGCGCGACCCCGACGAGCAGGAACACGGTCGAGACGATGAGGTAGGTCGAGATCGCGAAGACGTCCCAGACGAGCGGCGAGCGGAAGTTGATCCACAGCTCGCGCTGGTTCGGGTACGGGAGGAGCCAGTAGCAGAACCAGGGGCGGCCGAGGTGGAGGATCGGGTACAGCCCGGCCGTCATCACCGCGAAGACCGTCATCATCTCGGCCACCCGGTAGACCGCGGTCCGGAAGCGCGCCCGGAACAGGAACAGGATCGCGCTGATGAGCGTGCCCGAGTGGGCGATCCCGACCCAGAACACGAAGTCGGTGATGAGGTTGCCCCACATCCCCGGCCGCTCGAGCCCGGTCCAGTGCAGGCCGGTGCGGACGATGAGCGAGTACGACCAGGCGCCGAAGGCGGCGACCCCGCCCGCGATCGAGAGCGCGAGCCAGTAGAGCGGCCCGGGGCGGCCGTGCGTGGCCCGCACGGTCTCCTCGATGCTCCGGAAGGACGGGGCCGCGCTCACTGCTCGTCCTCCTCGCGCACCCGGGCGAGGTAGGTGATGGCCGGGTGGGTGCCCAGGTCCTCGAGCGCCTGGAACGCGCGCCGATCGCGCGAGACGCGGCTCACGCGCGAGGACGAGTCGTTCGCGTCACCGAACACGATCGCCTGGGCCGGACAGGTCTGCGCGCAGGCGGGGATCACCTCGCCGTCGGCGACCGGCCGCCCCTCGTCGCGCGCGCGGTTCTCGGCGTACCGGATCCGCTGGACGCAGAAGGTGCACTTCTCCATCACGCCGCGCGATCGAACGGTGACGTCAGGGTTGAGCTGCATGTCGAGCGGCCGCGCGAACCGGGCGTCGCGCCAGTTGAACGTCCGCACCTTGTACGGGCAGTTGTTCGAGCAGTAGCGGGTGCCGACGCAGCGGTTGTAGACCTGCGCGTTCAGCCCCTCGGCGGTGTGGTAGGTGGCGTAGACGGGGCAGACCGGCTCGCAGGGCGCGCTCGTGCAGTGCTGGCAGAGCATCGGGAGGAGCCGCACGTCGAGCGGTCCTCCCGGCTCGTCGCCGAGGTAGCGCTCGATGCGGATCCAGCCCATGTAGCGCCCCTGCACGGCGGCCTCCGGCCCCATCACCGGCACGTTGTTCTCCGCGAAGCAGGCGACCACGCACGCCTCGCACCCCGTGCAGCGCTCGAGGTCGATGGCCATCGCCCAGCGGTGCTCCGGGTGGCGCGGCTCGGGGTACATCCGCGCCGACAGGTCGGGCCGGGGCGGCGACGGTGCCGCCGCCGTGACGACCGGCACGACGTCCCGCCCGTGCTGGTACGGGCTGCCTTCGAGGAGCGGGAGGCGGGTCCGGCGTCCCACCCGCGCCACCGTGGCGCGGGTCCCGACGAACGCGAGCGCCCCCGAGCCGGCGTCCGCGAGGGCCGGCAGGAGGGCCGCCGCCTCTGCGCCGAGCGGCAGCGCCACCGCGTCGTCGCGGATCCCGGGGAAGACGTACACCGGCAGCTCGACGCGGCCGGCGGGGGTGGAGATCGCCGCGAGATCGCCCGTGGCCACGCCGAGCCGCGCGGCGGTCGCGGGCGACATCTCGAGCCAGGAGGTCCAGGACACGCTCGAGAGCGCGTCGGGGATCTCCCGGAGCCACGGCAGGTCTGCGCCGTCCCCGTCGCCCCGCAGCGCGGTCGGGAACGGCACGAGGTCGAGGGCGCCGTCGGCAGGGGGTCCGGGTGGAAGGGCGAGGAACGGCTCGGCCGCCCCGGGCCGGAGGCGCGGCGGGTCGGGGAGCTTCGCCTCCGTCCACGACCCTCCGCGCTCCAGCGCTCGACGGAGCTCGGCCGACGCGTCGGGAGGGGCGGCACCGGCGCTGCCCGGGCCCGCCCGGGAGGCTCGCTCGGCGAGGCGGGCGACGACGACGTCGTAGGGATCGGTCGAGGGGAACGGCGCGGGCGTGGGGAGCCTCGTCCCCAGCTCGAGCAGCACCTGCATC
>WNGA01006781.1_pt1 | contig 39248 bp, 34 predicted proteins | sample 5400061 | NCBI WGS metagenome assembly WNGA01 (sample SAMN13153366, study PRJNA577476) | soil metagenome | isolation source: 100 cm soil or saprolite under grassland replicate 2 | place: USA:California | collected 2016-06-15
CGTCGCGGGCGCGTCGCGCCCGGGCAGGAGGTGATGGTTCTGCAAGGCCGGGCGCAGGGCACGAGAGCAAAAATCGGCGAGGTGCTTGGCTTCGCGGGGCTCACGCGCGTTCCGGTCGACTCGGCGGCCGCGGGCGATATCGTTCTCGTCAGCGGAGTTGACGACCTTCACATCGGCACGACGCTCTCTGCGATCGATACGCCTGAACCCCTGCCGATGATCGCCGTGGACGAGCCGACGCTGTCGATGCAGTTCCAGGTCAACACCTCGCCGCTCGCCGGTCGCGACGGCAAATACGTCACCAGCCGCAATCTGCGCGAGCGACTGGCGCGCGAGCTCATGACCAATGTTGCGCTGCGGGTCGAAGATACCGCCGACACCGACGTGTTCACGGTCTATGGTCGCGGCGAGCTGCATCTCACCATCCTGCTTGAAAACATGCGCCGCGAAGGCTACGAGCTGGCAGTGTCGCGGCCACGCGTGGTCTACCGCGACAGCGGCGGCGAGCGTTGCGAGCCCTTCGAGCAGCTGACGGTCGACGTCGAGGACGCGCATCAGGGCGCGGTCATGGAGGCGCTCGGTGCACGCCGGGGCGAGTTGGCGAACATGGAATCCGACGGCCGCGGCCGTACGCGTCTCGATTACCGGATCCCGGCGCGCGGACTGATTGGATTTCAGGGTGAATTCATGAATCTCACCCGCGGCATGGGGTTGCTCTCGCACGTGTTCGACGGCTACGCGCCGGTCAAAGGCGACATACCGGACAGGCGCAATGGCGTGCTGATCTCCGCCGAACGTGGCGAGGCGGTCGCGTACGCGCTCTGGAAGCTGCAGGAACGCGGCCGCATGTTCGTGAGCCCGGGAGAGCGCGTCTACGAGGGCATGGTGATCGGCATCCACAGCCGCGACAATGATCTTGTCGTAAATCCGATCAAGACCAAGCAGCTCACCAATATTCGCGCTGCTGGCAAGGACGAAGCGATCCTTCTTACGCCGCCGATCACGCTTACGCTCGAATACGCGGTGGAATTCATAGCCGACGACGAGCTCCTGGAGATCACACCGAAATCGATCCGCATCCGCAAGCGTCACCTCGTCGCGCACGAGCGCAAGAAGGCGAGCCGCGAAGCCGCCTGAAGACAGTTTGCTCAGGTTCCGATGCCAGTCGGGTCCCTTTCGTTGGGTGATCGTCATCGTGGTCGGCAAGAAACGATCGATAACGTTCTGACCGCTGCGCAAGCGTCGGCATTTGCCCGCCTCGCGCTCGCGAACGTCGAGCGCGAGTTCCCAAGCAAGCTCGATCACGTCATGGCCGGCGCGGAGGATGTCGCACCTCCGCGCGAGCTCCATCCGGCGTTCTTCGGCAGCTTCGACTGGCATTCCTGCGTGCACGCGCACTGGCTGCTCGCGCGCATCCTCAAGCTGCAGGCAGACATTTCCGAAGCGGCGTTGATCCGCAGAACGCTGGAGGCGCATCTTTCGGCGGCGAACGTGGCAGCGGAAGTCGCGTACTTTCGCAGGCCGGAAAGCCGCGCCTTCGAGCGCAGCTACGGTGGGCATGGCTTTTGAAGCTCGCGGCGGAGCTCGCGCGCGCGAGCGATGTCGACGCGCAACGCTGGTCGCGCAATCTCGCACCTCTCGCGCAGGCGGTCGCCGACGGCTATCTCGACTGGCTTCCCGACGCGACGTATCCCATTCGCCACGGTGTGCATTCGAACACCGCCTTCGCGCTCGCCTTCGCCCACGATTACGCCTGCAGTTGTGCGGCAACTGCGCTGGGCGAACTCGTCGCCGCCAAGGCGCGCGAATGGTATCTCGCGGACACGGCCGCGCCTGCCCGTTGGGAACCATCGGGCGCGGATTTCTTCTCTCCGGCGCTGATCGAGGCCGATCTGATGCGGCGCATCCTCGAGGCGAGCGAATTCCGGGATTGGCTTGCACGCTTCCTGCCCGGCATCGAGAAACGCGAGCCGGGGACCTTGTTCAATCCGGCCGTCGTCAGCAACCGCAGCGATCCTTATATCGTGCACCTCGACGGCCTCAATCTGTCGCGCGCCTGGTGCTGGCGCGCAATCGGCCGCGCGCTGCCGCTCGACGATCCGCGCGCGATGATCGCAACCGCTGCTGCCGACGCGCATCGCGCGGCCGGCATGGCCGGAGTCTCGAGCGGCGAATATGTCGGCGATCACTGGCTCGCGACCTTTGCCGTCCTTGCACTGACGACGTAAACTCCGCCGCGTGGAATCTTCCTGGCTGATTACCGCTCTCGGCGTTGGGCTTGGAGTGCTCGCGATACTGCTCGCCGTGGCGCTGGCCAGGCTCGGTACGCTCATGCGCCGCGGGAACGAAGACGCCGAGCTCAAGGGGCGATTGGAAGCGATCGGCGCGCAAAACGAACGACTGGAGCGCGAGCTTCGCACCGAGCTCGCACGATCCAGGGCCGAAACGGGCCAAAACGCGAAAATCGCCCGCGAAGAGCTTACGGGCAACTTGAGCCACTTTGCGCAAACGCTGCAGAACCAGCTCGCCAGCAGCGCGAATGTGCAGAACGACCGCCTGTCGACGCTGACGCAGAGCAACGAGCAGCGGCTCGAAGCGGTGCGCGCGACGGTCGAACAGCGCCTGGAATTGCTGCGCACCGATAACGCGCAGAAGCTGGAGCAGATGCGCGCGACCGTCGACGAGAAGCTGCACGCCACGCTCGAGCAACGCCTTGGCGAATCGTTCAAACTGGTGTCCGATCGCCTCGAGCAGGTGCACAAGGGCCTGGGTGAAATGCAGACGCTGGCGACCGGCGTCGGCGATCTCAAGCGCGTGCTGACCAACATCAAGACGCGCGGCACCTGGGGCGAAGTGCAGCTGGAGAACCTCCTCGAACAGATGCTGACGCCTGCCCAATATGAAAAAAACGTGGTGACGCGCCCCGGACGCTCCGAACGTGTCGAGTTCGCGATTCGCTTACCCGGACGCGGTGAGAGCCGAGCGCCGTGCTGGCTTCCGATCGACGCGAAGTTTCCGCTTGAGGATTTTCAGCGATTGCAGGACGCGCAGGATCGAAGCGATGCTGCGGCCGTGGACCTGTTCGGTAAGGCGCTCGAGGATCGCGTCAAGAAACAGGCGAGGGACATCCGCCAGAAGTACGTCGAGTCGCCGCATACCACCGACTTCGCATTGTTGTATCTTCCCGTGGAAAGTCTGTACGCCGAGGTCCTGCGTCGGCCGGGCCTCGCCGATCTGATCCAACGCGAATGCCAGGTGACGCTGGCCGGGCCCACGACGCTGGCGGCCATACTCAACAGCTTGCAAATGGGTTTTCGGACGCTGGCCATCGAACAGCGCTCGGAAGAGGTATGGCGGTTGCTCGGCGCGGTCAAGACCGACTTCGTTACCTTCGGCGACCTGCTCGCGAAGACAAAAAAGCAGCTCGACACGGTCAGCAATACGCTCGGCGACGCGGAAGTGCGGACGCGCGCGATCGAGCGCAAGCTGCGAGGCGTCGAGGCGCTGCCTGAGGCCGAAGCGGCACAGCTTCTGTCCCGCGACCAAGGTTCCGTGATCGACATCGAAGTGGATCCCGAGCTGGACATCGACACCCCGACGCCTGAGAAGGGCTGTTGAATAGCGATTCGCGAGTAGGTCGAGGTCCGTCCGGCAATGTTCGAAGCGATCCGCAGATGGAGGCAGAACCGGATTCTCGCGACGTCGGCGATTCCCGAATCGCTGTGGCGCGAAGCGCTGGAGGCGTTGCCGTTTCTTGCGATCTACACCGAAGCGGAGCTTGCGCGCCTGCGCCGGCTCGTCGTGCTGTTCCTGTCCGAGAAGAGCATCGTCCCTGCGCGGGACTTCGAGGTCACCCCCCTGATGCGTGCCATGATCGCGCTGCAGGCATGCGTGCTGATACTCAATCTCGATCCACGCTATTACAGCGGTTGGGAAAACGTCATCGTCTATCCCGACGAATTCATCACCGGACTTGAATACGAGGACGAAGCGGGGGTCGTGCACCGGCGCGACGAGCCGCTCGCCGGCGAAGCAGTCCATGGCGGTCCGGTTATCCTGTCGTGGCCGGACGTCGAGGCGAGCGCGGACTGGTCGGGCACGGGTATGAATCTCGTCATCCACGAGTTCGCACACAAGATAGACATGAAAAGTGGGGAGGCGAACGGCTGCCCGCCGTTGCATGCCGAAATGTCGCGGCGCGCGTGGCAAAAGACGATGACCACGGCGTATGAGAACTTCCGGACACGCGTCCAGGACGGCGAGAACACCGAGATCGATCCCTATGCGGCGGAGAGCCCGGCCGAGTTCTTCGCCGTGCTTTCGGAGGTATTTTTTGCCGAACCGACGCTGCTGCGGATGGAATACTCGAGCGTATACCGGCTGTTTACTCAGTTCTATCGCCAGGATCCTGCCAGCCGGACCGAATTGCTCTTGGAAGAATGACAGGCAGCTCGGCGGGGGCGATGAGTCGCTGTCGCGGTGGGGGGCCTTGCAAACGCCGTCCGCTGCGATATGCTAGCCGCCGTCGGCCGGTTCGGCGGCCGGCCCGTTTTTTTATGCTCAAAGGAGAAGGGAAAATCATGAATATTCGTAGCGCTCTGTTTGCCGCCACACTGCTCTTCGCCGGTAGCGCATTCGCTTTTCACTGCCCCGCGGAAATGAAGAAAATCGATGATGCGCTCGCCAAGAACCCCAAGCTCACGGCGGCACAGATGGACGAAGTGAAAAAGTATCGCGCCGACGGCGAGAAGCTGCACAAGGAAGGTAAGCATCAGGAATCGATCGACACGCTCGCGAAGGCCGAAAAGATCCTGGGCGTCCAGTAGCAAGCGACCATTTGTGTCGAACGCCGGCGCTTGTTGAGCGCCGGCGTTTTATTTTTCAGGCGGCGAACCTGCGGGCGATGATTGCCGCGGGATCGATGCTCCCCGGCAGATCGCCGAACGCGCCGGCGGAGCCGCCATCGAGGCGCGACGCGCAGTAAGCCTCGCCGATCGGTGGCGGCGCGTGCCGCAGCAGCAGCGCGGCCGCGAGAGCGACCGCGATGCCGCCGGCGACGCGCCGGGCGTCGCGATCGCCGGCTCCTGGCTCGCGAAATGCTTCTTCGAGCACCGCGATATGCCGGTCGAGTCTCGGGTCGGCACCGCGTGCGGCGCCGAGCTCAGAGAGCAATGCCTCGACGGCCGCGGGCTCCTGGCGCGCCGCGCGCAGAACGTCGAGGCACATCACGTTCCCCGAGCCTTCCCAGATCGAGTTGACTGGCGCTTCGCGATACAGTCGCGGTAGTGCGCACTCTTCGACGTAACCGTTGCCGCCGATGACTTCCATCGCCTCGGCGGTTACCTGAGGCGCGCGCTTGCACACCCAATACTTCACCGCTGGCGTGACGAGCCGAGCGAGCGCCGTTTCAGCCTCCGGCGCATCAGCCTCATAGGCGCGCGCGAGGCGCAGCGCCAACGCGGTCGCCGCTTCGCTTTCGAGCACGAGGTCCGCCAGGACGTTCTGCATCAGCGGCTGTTCGACAAGCCGTTTCCCGAAGGCGCGGCGGTGCGCGGTATGATGCAGCGCCTGCGCCGTCGCGGCGCGGGTGAGGCCCGCGCTGCCGATGGCGCAGTCGAGCCGCGTATGCTGAACCATTTCGATGATCACGGGAATGCCGCGGCCTTCGCCGCCGAATAGCCACGCGTGCGCGCTGTCGAACTGCACCTCGCAAGACGCGTTCGAGCGGTTCCCGAGCTTGTCCTTCAGCCGCTCGATGCGTACCGCGTTGCGGCTCCCGTCGGGAAGGAGCCGCGGCAGGAAAAAGCACGAAAGGCCGCCGTCGGCCTGCGCGAGCACCAGATGCGCATCGCACATCGGCGCCGAGAAGAACCATTTGTGGCCCGATAGCCGGTACGAGCCGTCGCCGGTGCGCTCCGCGCGCGTGACGTTCGCGCGCACATCGGAGCCGCCCTGGCGCTCGGTCATGCCCATGCCGATCAGGGCTGACGTCTTCGCGGCGATGGGCAGAGAACGCCGATCGTAATCGCGTTCGACGATTTTCGGGAGCCAATCGTTGGCTAGCAGCGGAAACGCGCCGGCGTGACGCCGCAGCACCGGCACCGACGCATAGGTCATCGTCAGCGGGCATTGCGTGCCGTTCTCGACCTGGGCGTGCAGGAGATACGCCGCGGCACGCGCGACTTGCGCCCCGGCGCGTTCTTCCACCCAAGGCACGCAATGCTCGCCCTCGCGCATTGCCAGCGTCATCAATTCGTGCCACGCCGTATCGAACACGACTTCGTCGATACGATTGCCGAAGCGATCGTGCGTGCGGAGCTCGGGCGCGTAGCGGTTGGCGCGCGCGGCGAGCGCATGGGTCTCGCTGCGACCGAGGAGCTCGCCCCAGGCGGCGAGCCGCTCGTGCGCCCAGCCTGCGCCCTCACGGGCGAGCGCATCCTGCAGCGATGCGTCGGTGAGGAAGAGGTTCCGTCCCTCGTACGGCGGCGGCTGATTGGCGTCAGCGGTGCGCACGCGCCGATTCTACGCCACTAACCCGACGGCGCTGCCCGCGCCAGAAGCACGACTGCGGTGAGGATCAGTGCGCCTCCGACGAGTTGCGATGGCGCGACGGTTTCACCGAGGAGCGCCGCCGCCAGCAATACGGTGCACACGGGCTCGACGGTGGACAGCACTGCTGCGCGCGTCGGCCCCACGCGCTCGAGCCCGGCGAAGAAAAGTACGATCGCCGCCACGGTCGAAACGATTGCGATCCCGAGCACCGCGAGCCATCCTGCGGGCGTGCGCGGCCACGTCGGACCCCGTGCCAGCGCCGCGACCAGGAAGACCGCACCGGCAGCGGCGATGACGACGGTTGCCATCGTTTGTGGCGGGACGCGCGCAGTCAAGCGACTGCTTGCGACGATGTATACCGCGTAGATCGCCGCGGCGGCGATACCGAGCGCGACGCCGAGCGGGCTCGCGCTCGACGCCGGACCGATCGTCAGGGCCGTGCCGACCAGCGCAACGGCCAGTGCTCCCAGTTTCGCGGCCGACAGGCGCTCGCGCAGCAGCGACGCCGAGAGCACGGCGACCAGTGCCGGGTAGAGATAAAGGAGCAACGCGATCAAACCGGCCGGCGCCAGCGTCAGCGCGGTGAAAAAAGTGAACGCCTGGCCGCCATAGCCGAGCGCTCCCAGCACGACCAGTGTCACCAGTGTCTTGCCGCGCGGCCATGTCTCGCCGCGCGCGAGCACGATTGCAACGAGAATTCCCGCGGCGATGCCGAAGCGCAGCGCGAGCAGTGTCGTCGTGTCGACGCCGGAGGCATAGGCAAAGCGCGCCATGATCGCCATCGCGCCGAAGCAAACCGCGCTTGCGACGATGTATGCGACGCCCGTGCGGCGGCGCGTTGCAAGGGTGGCGTCGATGTCAGCCCTTGATCGCGGATTTCGGCCGGAACACCTTGCATACCTCGGCGTGCGTTTCCACATACGGCCCGCCGATGAGATCGAGGCAGTACGGCACTGCGGGAAACACGCCGTCGAGCGTTTCCTTGATCGCCTTGGGTTGACCGGGAAGGTTGAGGATCAGCGCGCGACCGCGGATGACGCCGACCTGCCGCGAAAGAATAGCGGTAGGCACGTACCTGAGGCTTACCTGGCGCATCTGCTCGCCGAATCCTGGCAAGAGCTTGTGCGCGACCGCAAGCGTCGCCTCGGGCGTGACGTCGCGCGGCGCGGGACCGGTGCCGCCGGTCGTCAATACCAGGTCGCAACCGACGGTGTCGACGAGCTCGATCAAGCTGCGTTCGATAAGCGCCTGCTCGTCCGGAATCAGCCGCGTTTCCATGCGCCACGGCGTCGAGAGCGCCGCGGTGAACCATGCCTTAAGTCCCGGAATGCCTTTGTCCTCGTACACGCCGGCCGAGGCGCGATCGCTGATTGAGACCAATCCGATCAGCAGCTCTTGCGCTCCGCTCATGCGATGCCGGTCCGGAAAGCAGTGCCGCTGTTGTGCCGGTGCGCCAGCATCATTCGGCCGCGCCCAAAAGCGCGGTGAGAGCCCGAAACAACTCCCGATACGCGCGCGGTGGTTGGCCGTGTGCGCGCTCGGCATGAACGGCGTCGACCAGGGCGGCAAGCCGTGCCCGATCTGCGGCGGGACGCTCGGCGCACAGCCGGTCGAGCGCACCGTCTTCGGCGAGCAAGCGTTCGCGCCAGCGCTCGAGGGCGTGCAGCCGCGCCTTCTCGGCGTTGGGGGCGTCCGCCCATTGCGCGAGCCGCGTCCGGATCGGCGCGGCGTCAATGTCGCGCATCAGGCGTCCGATGAATTGCAGCTGCCTGCGTCGCGCCTCTCTAGCCGTGATCCGCTGCGCCGCGTCGAGCGCTTCGATCAGGCGTTCGGGCAGATCGAGCTCGGCGCGCCGTGCGGGGCCGACGTTGAGCAGCGCTTCTCCCAGGGCCTGCAGAGCATTCATCTCCGCCTTGCGTTGGGTTTTGGAGCCTCTAGAGGGCCGTTCGGCCACCCGTACGGCCTGCGGGGGTGTTTCGTCGGATCGGCGCATCGCGAGCAGTCGGGGGCGAGAGCGTTTGCTATGATACTAGGAACCTCTGCATGGTCTCCGCGCGGGATCCATGCAGAGCCCATAGATCGCCCTGCGCGGCGACCGACCAGAGTCCGTCGATGACCGATACTGCCGCCGTCACGATTGCCGCTCCCACTACTCGCTTTCCACTCACGACCGACGCCTTGTCCGGCGTCGCCGGCGAGGTCCTCAGGGCGGCGCAGGCGGGTGGCGCCACCGCCGCCGAAACCGAAGTCTCGCAGGCGTTCGGCTTGAGCGTGACGGTGCGCAAGGGCGAGGTGGAAACGATCGCCTACAATCGCGACAAGGGCATCGGCGTCACCGTATACGTCGGCGCGCGACGCGGCCACGCAAGCACGGCCGACTTCGCGCGCGCGGCGATCGAAGACACGGTCAACAAGGCATTGACGATCGCGCGCTATACCGCGGAAGACGATTGTGCCGGTCTCGCCGACCCGGCGCTGCTTGCCCGCAACTGGGCCGACCTCGATCTGTATCACCCCTGGGACCTGACGGTCGACGAGGCGATCGCGCTGGGCCGGGAATGCGAGGCTGCGGCGCTGGCCGTCGACGGGCGGCTGACGAATTCCGAGGGCGCGACGGTTTCGCTGCACGAGGGAGAGTTCGTCTACGCGAACACGCTGGGATTTTCCGGCGGCTATGCCAGCTCTCGCCACGGCATCTATTGCGCGGTGATCGGCGACGACGACGGCGCGATGCAGCGCGACGATTGGTTTACCGCGGCGCGCTCGCCGCACGATCTGGAAGCGGCGGCGCGCGTCGGCCGCCTCGCCGGTGAGCGCACGGCGCGCAGGCTCGGCGCGCGCCGACTGGCGACGCTGGACTGTCCGGTGTTATACGAGGCGCCGGTCGCCACCGGCTTGATCGGCCACTATGTCAACGCGACCAGCGGCGGCAGCCTCTATCGCAAGTCGTCGTTCCTCATCGACAGCCTGGGCCGGCAGGTATTTGCGCCGCAGATCAGCATTCGCGAGGAACCGCATCTGAAGCGCGGTCAGGCTTCCGCGCCGTTCGACGATGAGGGCGTCGCGACGCGGACACGCGATGTCGTGCGCGATGGCGTGGTGCAGGGCTATTTTCTCGGCAGCTACTCGGCGCGGAAGCTCGGCCTTGTGTCGACCGGAAATGCCGGCGGCAACCACAACTTGGTCATCACGCACGGGGCCGAAGATCTTCCCGCACTGCTGCGCCGGATGGGACGCGGCGTGCTCGTGACCGAGTTACTCGGCCAGGGAGTCAATTCGGTCACAGGCGACTATTCACGCGGTGCCGCGGGCTATTGGATCGAAGGCGGAGAGATCGCGTATCCGGTCGAGGAAATCACGATTGCCGGTAATCTCGGCCGCATGTATCGCGACATCGTCGCGATCGGTAACGACGTGGATCGCCGCGGCTCGCGCCACTGTGGATCGGTGCTCATAGGCGCGATGACCATTGCAGGTAACTAGCCACCGCGCCCGCGCCATGGTCTCCAAGCGGCCGTTGCGGGAAAAATTCCGGACCTGGCGTCGCTCGCTGCGGGATCCACTGCGCGGCGGCAAGGCCGCGGCGCGCTGGATCGCGTCGTTGCCAACGGCTGATCCCCTGCAACTGCAGCGCGAGACGCTCGACCTGGTTGCGTCGTTCCCGGGGGGGCGCCGCCGCATCGGGCCCGCGCAGGCCGATGCGTTGCTCCACGTCGATGCCCGATGCGAGCCGATCATAAGCCACTTGACTGCGCAATACACCGCCAACTACCAGCGCTCGAGCAGCGTGGAGACGCGGCTCTGGCACGGCGTGTTCGATTTGGTCAAGGCATTTACTGCCGCGTATCAGGCCGTGCTGAAGGCTGGATACGCAGCGGGCGAGCAGAAGCGGTGGAAAACGGTCCTGCCGCGGGTATTGGTCAGGCTTGCGCATTACAAAGCCATCGATGGCAAATTCCGGCTGTTCCGTTACGGCCACTGGATACCCGCGCAGTGGCGTGAGCTGCACGAACTCTACGAGTTTGCGCGCATGCGCAGCTGGCAGCGCGAGCCGCTTGCTTTCGGGGGCGCCGCGTTCAGCCAGCCCGGAGAATCGCTGGAACAGGAATATATCCGCTCTCTCCTGCTCATGCGCCTGGACAGCGGCAACTTCACGCCGGATCAGGTGGAGTGGGTAGCGCGCTCGCTCGAAGAATGGACACCCTCGCTGACACTGACGCCGCCGCCGGGCACCGGGGCGAATTTTTACGTCGATCTCTCCGGCACGCAGGGCCTTAAACGCCAGGAAAAGGCGCGCGCCGGCGGCCGCCTGATGTTTCTCGATGCCACCGCCGTCTATGCTCGCGTCGTCGAACGCATGCGCGCGCTGCCGGAGCAGGATGCCGACCCGCATCTGCCCGGCGCGCTTCCCCCGCGCGAGCAGAAGTTGCTGCTGATGCGACTCGCCGCATTGTACGGGCCGGATGCGCTTGCATTCTCGCCGCGGGCGCCGCGCAAATCGACCGACGTCGAGATGCGGGTCGTGGTCGGTCTGCAGGCGCTGACGCGCGCGGTCGCAGAAGTGGAACAGCTTTCGGCGGAAGCGAAGCTGTCGGGTGCGAGGCACAGCTACGACGAAATCACCCAGCTGGTGAATCCGAACGCGAATCCGGAGTCGATCGCGCGCCGGATCCGCGGCTCGCCGTGGAAGATGGTCAACCGCAGCGAAAGCGGCTGCCGCATGATTGCGCCGGCGACAGACGCGCCGACCAAGCTCGGCGAGATCATTGCGATCAAAGATGGCGAGCGCTGGGAGCTCGCCGTCGTCCGGCGCATGCAGCGGCAACAGATCGAGGAAGTGATCTGTGGCGTCGAGATCATCGCCCGCAGAATGGTGCGCGTGCTTTTGCGCAGCTGGGTCGCTCCGCTGGACGCCGCTCGCGCCGGCGTCGACCGGCCGTTCTTCGGCATTTACCTGCCCGCTCATGCGGACAATCGTCAGGCCGCGCAACGCAGTCTTATCGGTCCGGACGACCGTTTCCTGCCGGGAGGCATGGTCGAGCTCGACACCGGAAACGCGCGCTATCTGATCCGGTTCACCCAGACGCTGGAGCGCCAGTCCGGCTGGGCCTGGGCGCTGTTCAACGCGGTGCGCAAGCTATCGCCGTAGGAGCCTGTCGGGCTTACTGTCGCGTATGCGACGGCGGCCCTTTGGGAGGCAGTCCTAGGCGCCGGCCGCGCCGCAGTGCCAGTCCACTGCCAGCGGCCGGCAACGACGGAATGCCCCCAAAGCGCCCCCGTCCCTTCGGGTTGCGGCCAAACGGCGCGCCTGCGGCGTTGCTCGGCTTGCGAATAGGCCAAGCTATCCACTGCGCCGAGCGCCTTGCATTCATCGCCGTTTGGCCAGCAACGCATACGTGAGAGTAAGCCCGACAGGCTCCTAGCATCCCGCGGCTTGCGTGCCGATTTGGGTTAGAATCGCCGGCGGACGATGACCGGGCGCGGCGGCCCGGTGGAGCAATCGAAGCTTACCGCCGCCAGCCTGATTGTAGACGACGCGGGCTTTCGCCGGGGCCGTCGCGCAATCGTGATTTCATTCGGAGGAGGAGCAATCGTATGCAACGTCGATCATTCCTGAAGAAAGCGGGCGTGGGCTTGGCAGCGGGTGCGGTTGCGGCCCCGGCTATTGGGCAAGGCACACAGCCCGAAGTGAAATGGCGCCTGGCCGCAAGCTGGCCGAAGGGCCTCGATACGCTCTTCGGCGGGCCCGAGCATATTTCCAAGCGCTGCGCTTCCGCGACCAATGGCAAGTTCCAGATCCAGGTCTTCGCGGCCGGCGAGATCGTGCCCGGCCTGCAGGTCCTCGACGCCGTCCAGAACGCGACGGTGCAGTGCTGCCACACCGCGCCGTACTATTTCTTCGGCAAGGATCCGACATTCGCATTTGCCTGCGCGATCCCATTCGGCATGAACGCGCGCCAGCAGAATGCCTGGATGTATCACGGCGGCGGGCTCGAGCTGATGCGCGAGTTCATGAAGGACTACAACGTCTACAACATTCCGGCGGGCAACACCGGCGCGCAGATGGGCGGCTTTTTCCGTAAGGAGCTCAAGACCGTCGCCGACCTGAAGGGTCTGAAGATGCGCATCGGGGGCACCGCCGGTGTCGTGTTGCAGAAGCTCGGCGTGGTGCCGCAGCAGATCGCCGGCGGCGACATCTATCCGGCGCTGGAAAAGGGCACAATCGACGCGGCGGAGTGGGTCGGGCCGTACGACGACGAGAAGCTCGGCCTGTACAAGGTCGCCAAGTACTACTACTACCCGGGCTGGTGGGAAGGCGGCCCCGAGGTCGACCTGTTCGTCAACACCAAGGCGTGGTCCGAGCTGCCCAAGGACTACCAATCGATCCTCGAAGCGGCCTGCGCCGAGGCGAATGTCGACATGGTCGCGAAATACGATGCGCTGAATCCCCCGGCGCTGCGCCGACTCGTCGCCGCGGGCGTGCAACTGCGGCCTTTCCCGCGCGAGATCATGCAGGCATGCCATAAAGCGTCCGTAGAGGTTTACGACGAGTTCGCCGCCACGAATCCGAAATTCAAGAAGGTCTACGAGCCCTGGAAGAAATTCCGCGACGAAGACATTCTTTGGTTCCGAGTCGCCGAGCAGAACTTCGACCAGTTCATGGCAACCGCCAGCACGCAGAGCGCCGCGCCGGCTAAGAAGTAGCACGCCGTAGCGCAGAGCAGGGGCCCCACGCGCTGCGCGCGTGGGGATGCGGCCGCGAAGGCGGGCAGGGCCGCCGACGCGAGACGTTGCGCAGAGATGGTTGCCGCGCAAGGAGGCGGCGGGCGCGTCCGTCGGGCAGAACAAAAAAGTCCCGCAACTGCGGGGCTTTTTTTTGGCGATATTGGACTTCGCGTACCCAATGGCAAAAATGTTGGGAGCAAGGACGGCGAACCGCGACCTTACTGTCCCGAACCCTTCTTCGCGTCTATCTCAGCCTGCCGCTTCGCTGCTGCCTTCATCTTGGCTGCAGCGGCCTTCGCAGCGTCCTTTTCGGGCTGCCTGTTTGTGCTCAGTTCGCTGTCCACGCGGTGGGCGTCTTCCACTGTCCAGGGGGACAGTGCCTTTTCGCGCTCGGCGGCGCGCTTCGCCTTCCTCGCTGAGGCCTTTTCTTCCGGCGTCATCGCCTTCGCGTTGGCCTTGGCGGGGTCCTTTTCTGCCTTCGGCTTCTCCTGGTCGACCGGTTCGGCTGGCGTCTTGTCGTCGGCGAGCGCCGATACTGACACAACTGCGAACGCGCTGGCGACAAGTGCAACGAGCAGCTTGCTCATCCGGTTGCACCCCGCGGGCGCTTTTTCGTCCGCTTCGTCGGTAGCAAAGTGTCGAGGGCGCGCTTGAACGCCGCGCCGGACTCGTCCACGCCGAGGGCCTTGGCAGACTCGATAAAGCGGGCTGACTGGGCCGGATCGTCCGGCTCAGTCTTTCGCTTTCGGTTTTTTGGCTTTGGGTTTCCGCCAGCCATACTCAGATAGTAGTCGTTTGATACGTCAGCCGCTTGCCCTTCACGCCCGCCAAGAGCCGCTCGGCGCGCTCAGAATCGCTTACGCCAAGGGCAACGCGATTGTTATACCGGAAGTCAAACTCCGCGAGGTAGCGGTGCAAATGGTTGTGCCCGCAGTGCTGGTAAACGCCCTTCATGCCGCGCTTGAAGATCGAGAAGAAGCCTTCAATGGTGTTGGTGTGAATGTCGCCCTTCACGTATTCGCCGAGCATATGGCGCACGACACCATGTTGCGCGAACTCGCGGCCCACTAGAGTGTAGGTAGCGTACTCGTCGGTCATTAACCGCGCTTCGCGGGCAACGTTCGCGCGGACGATCGGCGCCATGGTGCTTGCCTTCATGTCGTCGATGACGACGCTGCGCGCCTGACCGCTATTGCGGTCCACCAGAGAGAGAACCTTGTTCTTGTGGTGGTAGCCGCGCCCCTTCTTCTCGCCCTTGGGCTTGATGGTCTTGTCGTGGCCGATGAAGGTCTCGTCCACCTCGACCGCGCCACCGTCTGAACCGAGCGGGGAAAGATCGCCGTTACGCATAGCTTCGCGGACGCGATGCGACATGAACCACGCCGACTTGAGAGTGACGCCGAGCATGCGATGAAGTTGGTTCGAGCTGACGCCCTTCTTGCTCGACGCGATCAAGAAGATTGCCTGGAGCCAAACGCGCATCGGGATATGACTCGCCTCAAAGATCGTCCCGATCTTGACGGTGAACGGCTTCCGGCAGTCGTAGCACTTGTAGACACCGATACGAGTGCTCTTGCCGCGCATTTTCCGATTGCGCTCGACGCTACCACAATGGGGGCAGATTGGGCCACGCGGCCAGATGCGAGCCTCGATAAATTCGTAGGCCGCTTCTTCGCTATGGAAGTACGGGGCGGAAAGGATAGATTCCATCTTGGTCCTGCTAAGCATTGGCATCGGTTTGATGCTTGACAGTCTGCCAGAAAGGTTGTAGCCTGTCAAGCATACCATCATAATAGGATGCTTAGCATGGACCATGATGATAAAAGGGAAGCGGGTCGCCAAGGAGGGTTAGCCCGAAAGGAGGCCCTGTCTCCCAATGAGCGGAAGGCGATTGCGCAAAGGGGTGCTGCCGCCAAATGGGGCAAGCCGTTGGTGGCCATCCACAAAGGCAATTTCAGCAAGGAATTTGGGGTGGACGTTGAGTGCTACGTCCTTAGTGATGCGACCCGCACGGCAGTGATAAGCCAGCGCGGCATGGGCAAGGCGCTTGGACTCTCCGAACGTGGCAATTCCCTTCCTCGGTTCCTCAACAGCAAAGTGATGAGTGAAGCCATCGGCGCCGAAGTCATCGAAAAATTGAAAAATCCGCTTAAATTTCAATGGGGATCCGGTGGCGCCGAACAACCCCCCGCAGAGGTGCACGGCTATGACGCGACGCTGCTGATAGATTTGTGCAAAGCGATTATCAACGCCTATGAGCAGGGGAAGCTCGGCGATCGCTACAGCAAGGTCGCACAGCAAGCTTCGATCATCCTCTCTGCCTCCGCGAAGTCTGGCATTAAGGGGCTGGTTTGGGCGCTCGCTGGCTACAATCCGACTGCCGATGAAGTCATTCAGGCATTCAAGGTCTATGTTCAAGAGGAAGCGAAGAAATACGAACCAGAGTTTCCGGAGGCACTGTACGGGGAGTGGTACAGGCTTTATCAGATTCCAGTTCATCCTGGCAGGGGATGGCCTTGGCAGTTCAAGCACCTCACCGTTCGCCACGTCTATTACCCGCTGGCGAAAAGCAACGGCAAACTTCTTGAGCTTCTTCGCGCCCTGAAAGCGCGAGGTGGCGACCAGAAGAAAAAGTTGTTTCAGTTCCTGAATGACCTTGGCGCTCGGGCGCTTCGGATTCACATCGGGCGCCTGCTGGAGATGACTGAAACTTCCGCCTCCCAAGCCGAATACGAAAACAAGATAGCGGCACGGTTTGGCGGGCAAACCGAATTGGATTTGATGGTCCCGGCGCCGCCCGTAGAGCCGAAGCAAGTAGCGGAGCAGACAACCTAGAACTGCGCGGTACGTGGGGAACGGGGAACGCCGGTCGTAAGGGTTGGCCGCCCGCCAGCGTTCCCCGCCACGTTTATCTCGCCCGTTATTTTTTCTCCGGCGGAGCCCCGCCCGGGGCTTTGAACAGGTCCTCGAGCGACTGAGCGGAGTCGGTCTCCTTCTGTTGCTCCTGCTGCTCGGTCGGCGCCGGCCCCGCGCCGGGCGTTTCGGTCGGTGGCAGCTGGATCTGGATCTTGGTCGGATCGACCGTGCTCTCCTTCGCCTTGTAGACCATCACCATCTGCGGGATCGCGATGACGAGAGCGATCATGATGATCTGGATCAGCACGAACGGCACCGCGCCCCAGTAGATCTGCCCGGTCGTCACCCCTGCTGTCACCTTCTTCGTAATCTTGTCGATGTAATCCTTCGCCGGCGCAACGCTGCGCAGATAAAACAGCGCGAAGCCGAACGGCGGGTGCATGAACGATGTCTGCATGTTGACGCCGAGCAGCACGCCGAACCAGATCAGGTCGATTCCCAGCTTGTCGGCGACCGGGCCGACCAGGGGAATGACGATGAATGACAGCTCGAAGAAGTCGAGAAAGAACGCCAGGAAGAAGATCAGGATGTTGACGACGATCAGGAAGCCGAGCTGGCCGCCGGGCAGCGCGCTCAACAAATGCTCGACCCAGACGTGGCCGTTGACCGCGTAGAACGTCAGGCTGAACACGCGCGCGCCGATCAGGATGAATACGACGAACGTCGACAGCTTGGCGGTGGTGTCCATCGCCTGCTTGAGCAGCTTCCATGACAGCCGCCGGCGCGCCACCGCCATGATCAGGGCTCCTGTCGCGCCCATCGCGCCACCCTCGGTCGGCGTCGCGACGCCTAAGAAGATCGTGCCCAGCACCAGGAAGATCAGCGCCAGCGGCGGAATCAGCACGAAGGTGACGCGTTCGGCGAGCCGCGACAGCAGCCCGAACTTCAACAGATGGTTGATGACCGCGGCGAAGAATGCGACAGCCGTGCCGACGACGGTCGCGATGACGATGACCTCATCGGTCGGCGTTTCGGTCGGGAAGTACCACTTGGCGAAGGCGACCGCTGCGACGACCGCGACGATGGTCAGAATCAGCAACGACCGCGTGCCGCCCGCACCACTCGGCTCGCGCAGCGTCCGTGCTTCGAGCGGCAGCGCAGGCGCCCATTTCGGCTTGACCACGGACACGCCCATCGTGTAGAGGGCGTAGAGTCCCGCCAGCGCGATGCCGGGAATGAACGCGCCGGCGTACATGTCGCCCACCGACTTGCCGAGCTGGTCGGCCATGATGATCAGCACCAGCGACGGCGGGATGATCTGCGCCAGCGTGCCCGATGCGGCGATGACGCCCGAGGCGAAGCGCCGGTCGTAGCCATAGCGCAGCATGATCGGCAGCGAGATCAGTCCCATCGAGATCACCGACGCGGCGACGACACCGGTCGTCGCGGCGAGCAGCGCGCCGACGAAAACCACGGCGTAGGCCAGGCCGCCGCGCACCGGCCCGAACACCTGCCCGATCGTGTCGAGCAAGTCCTCGGCCATGCCGCTGCGCTCGAGGATCAGCCCCATGAAGGTGAAGAACGGAACGCAAAGCAACGTGTCGTTCGACATCACGCCCCACAGGCGCTCGGGCAGCGCCTGGATCAGTTGGGGGCCCAGCAATCCCAGCTGGATGCCGAGCAGCGCGAAGGCGATGCCGACCGCGGCAAGCCCAAATGCGACGGGGTAACCGAGCAGGAGGATAACAACCAGCGCGACGAACATCAGCGGTGCGATGTTCTCGATCAGGAGCGCGGTCATTGCTTGTCTCCCCGCAGCTTCACCGTTTCCTCGGCAATCGCCTGTTCGCCGCGCTCCCTCACAATTTCTTCGGCGAGCTGCTCTTCGAGCGATTTTTCGTGAGGCTTCTCGGTCGGGTCGGGGATGAGTCCGCGCAGAAACGCGATGCGCTTGATCAGCTCGGAGACGCCCTGCAGGATCAGCAACAAAAAGCCTACCGGAACCAGAAGCCGCGCCGGCCAGATGATCAGCCCACCGGCATTGGTCGAGATCTCATGGCGCACGTACGCGTCGACGAATACCGGCCACGACAGCCACATGATCAGAATCGCCATCGGAAACAGAAAGAACACCGTGCCGATGATGTCGATCCAGGTCCGCGCCCGCTTCGACAGCCGGTGCGAGATGACGTCGATGCGCACATGATCGTTGCGCAGCAACGTGTATCCAGCCAGGAACAGGAAGATCGCCGAGAACAGGTACCACTGGATCTCGAGGAACGCGTTCGAGCTGACGTTGAAAGTCTTGCGCACGACGGCGTTGGCCGCGCTGATCAATACCGCGGCCAGCACCAGCCAGTAAAAAGTATGGCCGATGCGTTCGCTCAGCCAGTCGATCAGTCTGGACAGCGAAAGCAGAGACGACACGAGGATTCCTCCCAGGAAGCGCCACGAGCGTACCGGATTATATGCGTATTTCCGGGTCAGGCGCCTTGGCGGCGAGCGCTGCCCGCACCGGTCCCGCGCGCCGGCCGGGTGCTAAAATACAAAGCTCCCGATACCATCTCCGGATCGCCATGCCCCATCGCTCGCTCACGCTCGCGCAGTCCGACCCGGATCTGTGGGCCGCCATCACCGGCGAGCATGCACGCCAGGAAGAGCATATCGAATTGATTGCGTCGGAGAATTACACGAGCCGTGCGGTGCTCGCTGCGCAGGGCTCGCAGCTGACCAACAAGTACGCCGAGGGTTATCCCGGCAAGCGTTACTACGGCGGCTGCGAATACGTCGACATCGCCGAGCAGCTCGCGATCGACCGCGCCAAGAAGCTCTTCGACGCCGAATTCGCGAACGTCCAGCCGCACTCGGGGGCGCAGGCGAATCAAGCCGTATTCTTCGCCGCGCTGAAACCGGGCGACACGATCCTCGGCATGTCGCTGCCTCACGGCGGGCACCTGACCCACGGCTCGCCGGTCAACATCTCAGGAAAGTGGTTCCGCGTGGTCGCGTACGGGCTGGACCCGGCGACCGAGCTGATCGATTACGATGCCGCCGAGCGGCTGGCGCAGCAGCACAAGCCCAAGCTCATCATCGCCGGGGCGTCCGCGTATTCGCGTCTTATCGACTGGGCGCGTTTTCGTGCCATCGCGGACTCGGTCGGTGCGTATCTGATGGCGGACATCGCGCATTACGCGGGTCTGATCGCCGCCGGGCTCTATCCCACGCCCGTCGGCGTTGCGCATTTCGTGACCAGTACCACGCACAAGACCCTGCGAGGCCCTCGCGGCGGGCTCATCCTCGCCGGCGCCGAGCACGAGAAGCTAATCAATTCCGCGGTATTTCCGGGTCTGCAGGGCGGGCCGCTGATGCACGTGATCGCCGCCAAGGCGGTCGCATTCAAGGAGGCGCTCTCGCACGATTTCAAGATTTATCAGGAGCGCGTGCTCGAGAACGCCCGGGTGCTGGCGACGGTGTTGCGCGACCGCGGCTTGCGTATTGTCTCCGGCGGCACCGATTCGCACTTGTTCCTGGTCGACCTGCGCGCGAAGAAAATCACGGGCAAGGATGCCGAGGCGGCGCTTGGCCGCGCCAACATTACGGTCAACAAGAATGCGATTCCGAACGATCCTGAAAAGCCGTTCGTGACCAGCGGTATCCGCGTCGGGAGTCCCGCGGTCACGACTCGGGGGTTCAGCGAGATCGAATGCGAAACCCTGGGGCACCTCATGGCGGATCTGCTCGAGGCGCCGACCGACTCTGCCACCATCGCGCGCGTCACGGCTGCGGTCAAGACTCTGACCGCCAAGTTTCCGGTGTATGCGGAAAGCAAGGGCTAGGAGCTCCTCGCTCCGGTAGCGATGAAGTGTCCATTCTGCGGCAGTCCCGACACCCAGGTGCTCGATTCTCGCGTGTCGGAAGGCGGCGATTCGATCCGGCGCCGCCGGCGCTGCCTCTCCTGCCGAAAGCGCTTCACGACCTACGAAACAGCCGAGCTGCGGTTGCCGCAAATCGTCAAACAGAATGGCACGCGCGCGGACTTCGACGTGAGTCGGATACGCAACGGCTTCCAGCGGGCGTTGCACAAGCGTCCGGTGCCGACGGAATATGTCGATCAGGCCGTCGAGCGCATTGTGCAGCGGATCCTCGGCCTGGGCGAGCGCGAAATTCCCTCGCGTCAGATCGGTGAGATGGTCATGCAGGAGCTCTACAAACTCGACAAGGTCGGCTACATCCGCTTCGCCTCGGTGTATCGCAGTTTCCAGGATGCCGCAGACTTTCGCGACGCGTTGAAGGAAGTCGAGCCGGTGTCGCCGCGGCGCAAGTCCCGCTAGGAGCCTGTCGGGCTTGCTCTCACGTATGCGTTGCTGGCCAAACGGCGATGAATGCAAGGCGCTCGGCGCGGCGAATAGCTCAGCCTATTCGCAAGCCGAGCAACGCCGCAGGCGCGCCGTTTGGCCGCAACCCGAAGGGACGGGGGCGCTTTGGGAGCATTCCGTTGTTGCCGGCCGCTGGCAGTGGACTGGCACTGTGGCGCGGCCGGCGCCTAGGACTGCCTCCCAAAGCGGCCCCGTCGCATACGCGACAGTAAGCCCGACAGGCTCCTAGAGCGGCGGGCGGCTGACATGTCGGGGTTCGACGAACGCGATCGCGAGTGCATGCGGCGCGCACTCGATCTTGCCGCGCGGGGATTGTTCACGGCGACACCGAACCCGCGCGTCGGCTGCGTCCTCGTCCGCGATGGGCGCGTGATCGGCGAAGGTTGGCACGAGCGCGCCGGCGAAGCCCACGCTGAAACGCTAGCGCTTGCCGATGCGAAGGCGCATGGCGAAGCGACGCGCGGCGCGACGGTCTACGTGACCCTGGAGCCGTGCAACCATTACGGGCGTACGCCGCCGTGCACCGACAGCTTACTCGCTGCCGGGATAGGCCGCGTCGTGGCCGCGATGCGCGATCCGAACCCCGTCGCATCCCGCGGCGGAGAACGACTCGCCGCCTCGGGCATCGCCGTCGAATACGGGCTCTGCGAGGACGAAGCGCGCGAGCTCAACGCGGGATGGATCAAGCGCATCACCGCGGGCCGCCCCTGGTTGCGCGTAAAAATCGCGGCGAGCCTGGATGGCAAGACGGCTCTCGACAACGGGACGAGTCAATGGATCACGGGGCCGGCCGCGCGTGCGGACGGACATCGCTGGCGGGCTCGCTCCTGCGCGATCCTGACCGGAATCGGCACAGTGCTGCAGGACGATCCGCGATTGACGGTCAGGGACGTTGAAACCTCGCGGCAACCGCTGAAGGTCGTCGTCGATCGCCACGGTCAACTGCCCGTACAGGCGCGTGTCCTCGACGGCGGAGAGGTGATCGTCGTTTCCGCAGGTGCGCCGCGGGTCGCGTGGCCGGAGAACGTGCAGCACGTGCATCTCCCTGGACCCGATGGCCGGGTCGACCTCGCCGCGATGCTCGGGCTTCTTGCCGAGCGTGGCATCAACGAGTTGCACGTGGAGGCCGGTGCCAAGCTCAACGGCGCATTGCTGGCTGCGGGGCTCGTCGACGAGCTGCTGCTCTATCTGGCGCCTTGCCTTCTCGGCGACCCGGCGCGCGGAATGTTTGCGCTGGCTTCACCGCTGGCGCAGCTCGCGCAACGCGTGCAACTGCGCATACGCGAAGTTGCCCGCATCGGCGACGACTGGCGCGTACTGGCGCGTGTATCGGGCGAGGTGGGCTGATGTTTACCGGCATCGTGCAGGTCGTCGGTCGCATCGCCAGCGCCACGCCTCGCGGCGATGGCCTGCGCATCGCCGTCGAAACGGGTGCCTTGGGCGTCGACGGCGTCAAGGCGGGCGACAGCATCGCGGTGGCAGGATGCTGCCTGACCGTCGTTGCCGTGGAGCGCGACCGGCTCTGTTTCGACGTATCGGCCGAGACGCTCTCGTGTACGACGGGCCTGGATCGCAGCGGGCGGGTGAACCTGGAGCCGGCGTTGCGGCTGTCCGATCGCTTGGGAGGGCATTTCGTCAGCGGCCACATCGACGGCGTTGGCAGCGTCATTCGGGCGGAGGCCGTCGGGGCCGCCGACGGAAGCCGGGAGCTCGAGATCGAGGCGCCTGTCGCGCTCCTGCGCTTCATTGCGCCCAAAGGGTCGATCGCCGTCGACGGGGTGAGCCTGACCGTCAATACCGTGGCGGAGCGGCACTTTGCGGTGAATCTGATCCCGCATACACTGACGGTAACGACGCTGGGTGAACTGACACGCGGCGCGCGAGTCAATGTTGAAGTCGACCTCGTGGCGCGCTACGTCGCGCGCTTGCACGAGGCCGTGTAAGCCCGCGGCCAATGCCGCAGGGCCGCGAGAGGAGGAGAACCCCATGGACCTGACCACGCTCGAAAGGCTGCCGCTCTGGATCGGCGGCAAGCCGACGCCATCCCGCACGACTCGCTACGGCGAAGTGACCAACCCCGCCACCGGCGAATTCCTGCGCCACGTGCCGTTCGCGATCGCCGAGGATGTCGATGCCGCCGTTGCTGTCGCGACCGAGGCTTGGGCCCCGTGGCGCAACGCACCGTCGTTGCGCCGGGCGCGCGTGCTGATGCGTTTCCGCGAGCTGATGGAAGCCCACAAGAAGGACTTGGCGCGCCTCCTCTCGGAGGAGCACGGCAAGACGCGGGTCGACGCCGAGGGCTCGATCACCCGCGGCATCGAAGTCGTCGAGTTTGCTACGGGAATCCCGCATCTGCTCAAGGGCGAATTCAGCGACAACGTCGGCAGCGACGTCGACAGCTTTTCGTTGCGGCAGCCTGTGGGGGTCTGCGCCGGAATCACGCCCTTCAACTTTCCGGCGATGGTGCCGATGTGGATGTTTCCGATCGCGCTCGCCTGCGGCAACACGTTCATCCTGAAACCGTCGGAGCGCGATCCGACGCTGAGCCTGCGCATGGCGGAGTTGCTCAAAGAAGCAGGCCTGCCCGATGGCGTGTTCAACGTCGTCCACGGCGACAAGGAATCGGTCGACGCAATCCTCAAGCATCCCGGTATCAGGGCTGTCTCGTTCGTCGGCTCGACACCGATCGCGAAATACATCTACGAGACGGGCACCGCACACGGCAAGCGGGTGCAGGCGCTGGGCGGCGCCAAGAACCACGCCGTTGTCCTGCCTGACGCGAACCTGGCCTTCGCCGCCGAAGCGCTGATCGGCGCGGCGTACGGTTCGGCCGGCGAGCGCTGCATGGCGGTGTCGGTGGTCGTCGCGGTCGGCGAAGCGGGTGATCCGCTGCGCGATCTCCTAGCCGAGCGCGCGCGCCGTATCGCGGTAGGACCGGGTGACCGTCCGGAATCCGAAATGGGTCCCGTGATCACTTGCGCCGCGCGCGACCGCATTGTCGGCCTGATCGATCACGGCGTCGCCGAGGGCGCCGCGCTTATCGTCGATGGCCGCAAGCCGGGGATCGCGGGTCACGAGAACGGCTTCTTCCTCGGGCCAACGCTTTTCGACCGCACGACGCCGGAAATGGCGATTTATCGTGAAGAAATCTTCGGCCCCGTGCTGGTGATCGTGCGCAGCGAATCGCTGGACGAGGCCATCGCGCTGATCAATGCGAACCGGTATGCCAACGGCGCGGCGCTTTTCACCCGCTCAGGCTACGCCGCACGCCGCTTCCAGCAGCACGTCGAGGTCGGCATGGTCGGCATCAACGTGCCGATCCCGGTCCCGATGGCGTTCTATTCCTTCGGCGGCTGGCGCAACTCGCTATTCGGGGACTTGCATGTCCACGGCATGGACGGCGTGCGCTTCTATACGCGCGGCAAGGCGGTGACCACGCGCTGGCCCGACGACGGCAGCGCAGCGCCGGGATTTCATCTGCCGACATTGGGCTGACGCACAATCGACGCGCGCGCGGGACCCGCACGCCTGGGCGGGGGCGCGCTCGGGCGCTCGAGCGTGAAGACGAACTCGAGTATCGCCCAGTAAGGCACGGTCGTCATGTCGATCTCCGCGGGCGTGAACTGGGCATCCTTGAGCGCGTCCTGCACGACCGGGCCGAACAGGGGATCGTCCGGGACAAGCTGCGAATCCATGATCCGGCCGTTCGCATCCAGGGTGAGCAATACCGCGATGCGCCGTTCGGCGCCGGCCGCCATTGCCGCCGCCGGGTACATGACGATCGGCGATCCGAGGAGAAGCGGCGTCTTCGATACGCGCTCCGGAAAGCGCTGCGCGAGGCGGGTGACGTAATCCGGGCCGAGCCGGGCGGGATCGTCGATCAAGCCCACTGCAACGCTGACATCGGGGCTGTTCGCGCCGCTCCTTACGGGCCCGCCGCCGGGCATCGGCGCGGTCTGCGGCGGCGGCCGTTGGATCGCTGTCTCGATAGGATTCGCGCCCGGCGGCAGGAGCAGGCTCGGGTCGATGGCGGGCTCAGGCTCGGTCTGCTCCGGTGAGGGCTCGCTCTTCGGGCCTGCGAGGACCGCCTGCAGTGCGGTAAAGCTGCCCGCGCCCCCCTGCGCGTAGCTGTACACCGTAGGCAGCAGGCCGCGAAGCGAAGCGATGGTGATGGCGTGAACGAACAGCGACACGCCGATGGCGATCGACAACCGGCGCTCGCCTGTGCGTCGAGTCGCGCCGTCGTCCGGAGCGATAGCGACTGCCACGCGATCAAGCCCTAGGAGCCTGTCGGGCTTACTGTCGCGTATGCGACGGGGGCGCTTTGGGAGGCAGTCCTAGGCGCCGGCCGCGCCGCAGTGCCCGTCCACTGCCAGCGGCCGGCAACAACGGAATGCCCCCAAAGCGCCCCCGTCCCTTCGGGTTGCGGCCAAACGGCGCGCCTGCGGCGTTGCTCGGCTTGCGAATAGGCAGAACTATTCGCCGCGCCGAGCGCCTTGCATTCATCGCCGTTTGGCCAGCAACGCATACGTGAGAGCAAGCCCGACAGGCTCCTCGGGTCCGGTTTCGTCGAACAAACGGCCCCTCCGCTTGGGCGGAGAGGCCGTTGCCGCGTATCGAGGGCGTTATTTGCGCCTATTGTCCCAGCAGTCGCCACGACATCCGGTGCGCGGAGAGGAACGACGGCGGCGTGATGTGCTGGAATATCACGTCGCCGGTCGTGCCCGCAGTCACCGCGACGCGGATGTCAACGCCCGCGGCCGATCCCGCGCTGCTCGAGTCGACGAAGATCGCGATGTCGAGACCGACCGCGCCTTGCACTTCGGCGATGCCGCTCACCTGGGTCCCGCTCACGCTCAGCAGAGAAGTGCCGAGCGAAAACTCCCGTACATAGAGCGTCGCCGGCAAGCCGGTCAGGCACGGGTTGTCCTGCGCCGCGGTGCCCGCGTATGCGAGTACCGACACCGCCGCCTGCACCGGCGTGACCATGCGCTCGCCCGGCGGGAGATCGTCGTACCACCCCTTGGCGGGCTTCGTCGTCAGGCCGTTGATCTTGTCGGTCAGAGCGTCGAAGTCCGTGCGTGGCTGCAGCACGGCGGTGATCGGGAGCGGCGTCGTCGTCGTGCCGTCGCGGATCGCGTACAGCGTCTGCTGCTGGTTCGCGATGGTTGTATTGGTGATGTCCGTGTCGTCGAGCAATCGGCCGGTGCCGATGAATACCCAGCGATCGGTACTGTTCGCGAGGTCGACCTCGATCTGCGGCGGCGTGGTGACCGGTTGCGCGATGCCGCCTGGATCGGTGAAGTACGCCATCTTATCAACAGTCCAGTTGGCCGGATTCGAATCCGAGACATCGAAGCGCCAGAAGTTGCCGTACAGGTCACCGCCGTAGATCTGATCGATCAGCTGGTTACGGAAGTCCTGTGTGTAGCCGGCGACGTGAGCCAGACCTGACGGGTTCGTCGACGTGCCGAAGCCGGTGGTCATCGTTTTCAGCAGCGTGCCGGTCTTGGCGTCGACAAAGAAGATTAGGCCCTTACCGGGGTTGGGACCGCTGACGTTGTTGTAGCCCGCGGTGACCACCATGAGCCACGCGCCGCCGAAGGCCCGCGTCTTGGCGAGCATCGGCTTGCCGTAGCTGTACCCCATGTCGGCGTCGGTGAACGTCCATAGGTACTGCGCGGCCGCCGTGGCCTCGTCGGTAACATTCCCCGGCTGTGTCACGTCGAGCGCGTAATACGACTTGCCGCCCTTGCCCAGACCGCCGACCAGCATCGTGTGCCAATCGGAACTGCCGCCGCCGTGGTTGACATCGATGATTCGCGGCGTCGAGTCGACGTAGTAGTGATGGCGGAACGGCGGTAGCGCGCCGTCCTGGTACGCGAGTGCGCCCAGGCCGGTGCTGTCGGGACGGTACAAATCGCGCGGAATGTAAGCCCACGCCTCGTCGCCGTTCGCGTCGTCGAAGGCGTGCAGCATGCCTTCGTTGGCGCCGATGTACACGCGGGCCGGACGAGTCTTGTTACTCAAGACGAAGCTCGAGTAGCCCGGATCGTTGGCGTCGATGTAGAAGTTCTCGCCGAACGTTGCCGTTGCCCGGACCCGGAACTGGCCGAGCCCCACGCCTTCGTTCGTCGGGTTGCCGCGCAAGTACTCGAGCACTGCCGCTCCGATCGCAGGGAGTCCGGGCGCAAGCGAATCCTGCTGCGCGGCCGAGAGGTTGTCCCAGAGGAAGGGCACGGCAGCGTTGGTGCTGTCGTTAGTGGTAAAGATCTTCCGCTTTGTGAACCACGGCTGGTCATCAGGTGGCGGAAGGATCGTCAACTGATTATGGAGTCGCTCCGCCGCCTCCCAGATGTCCGTTACCTCGGCGCCGGTGACCGGGTCGATGTCGATCTTGGTCAGCGTGCCGGCCCAGCCGGGCTGGAAGGTCGCTCGATACACCGCGTGGTTGGAGACCGAAATCGAGCTGCTCGCCAGACCCACGCCGGCGCGCGACCCGGCCTGGTTGGTGATGTCCTGCAGGATCTGCCCCATGCCGAGCTTGAGCTCGTCGGCCGACTGCGCGTTGACGAACCGCCCGCGGCCGTTGATCGCCCCGTGCCAGAGGTCGTCGACGCCCGAGTTGTCCGGCCTGTTCACCGTTGGGTACGGCTGCGGCCATTGCAACGTCCCGGCGGCGAGCAGGTTCTCGGTCACCGACTGATTGGCAATCGGCAGCTTGCCCTGCGTGCCGAGCGACATCGCGGCGAAGTTCAGATGCTGCCAGCTCGCCGGATCCTTGGTCGTGGTCGGCACGTTATCGAGCGCGTTTGCGCCGGAGGTCCGCAGGTCGGTAACCCAATATTTCATCGAGTAGTCGGACGCAGCGTTCGACGCCGAAGCATTCGGATCCTCGCGGAACGGATGTGGCCACGGCTGTCCCGCCGTGAGGCCGGTTACGGGCTGCGGCAGCGCCGGCACCGTGTCGTCCTGATCGGCGACAGTGGAACTGGGCACTGTGGGCTGATTGGTGAAGCCGTCCGTGAACAGCATGTGCCAGTTCTTCTGACACGAGACGATGATCGGGTCGGTCGCTCCCGCGAGCACGGCGCTGCCGCCCGTGCGGAAATATTCGCCGATGCGCGACATAGCATCGAGCGTCGGCGTCTCCAGCCGTAGCGGAATCGTGATCGCGAATAGCTGCTGGAACCACGCCGCCTTCTGGGTCGCGTCGAAATCGTCGATGTTGACGAAGGTCGCGGGGTCGGATTGTGCGGTCGACGTCGTCAGCCCGTTGGAAAGGGTATGGAACCCGACACGATACTGGTCGTCGAGCTTGGTGAACGCGAGCGAAGTCACCGTCTTTACCGCCTGGATGCGCGTGCGGTAGTACGCGAACCAGTTGGCGTAGTTGGTCATCTCCTCGTCGAAATTACGCGTGATCGTCCTCGTCTGGCTGTTCGCGTCGATCCAGGTGTGGGTATAGGTCGCCGTCCCGCGCTTCGCGATGTCGAGATCGACGCGCTGGAACGCGGAGCTGGTGTAGTTGTTGACGTAGCTCGCCGCTCCGAACTGGTAGAAGCGCGGATAGATGTGCGTCGCGTCCTTGCCCGGCTGGCAGGTGCCGCCGGCATCGGTGCCGTAGCCCAGCCACTTGTCTCCGGCAGTGGCGATCTTCTTGTCACACCATTCGACTTCCGACTTCCAGTAATGCCGCGGCACGCTGGCGTAGCGATTGGTCGAAAGGCAGGCGTCGACGCCGGTGCCGTTGGTGATCGGCGTGAGGTACTTGCCGGAAGGATAGTTGTACGGAGCTGCCGTGGTCGCGCCGTAAGTCTTGTTATTGCGGCGGCATACGACACCGGCGTTCTCCGCGTCGTTGCGCAGCGTCGCGGTTGCAACGCCGCCGACGCCGCCCGTGCTACAGACGGCCGCGTTGGGCGGCAGCGGCCCGGGCACGCTCGGGCAATTGGCGTTGGTCGTGCACTGCGCACCCGCATAGGGGCCGCCGACCGGGCCGCAGTTGCCGATTGCCGGACACTCTCCGAGCGCCCCCGTGCACGCGAGCTTCGTGATGCTGCAGATCCCGGCGGTGCCCGGGCACTGGTTGTTGTTCACGCAGTCGGCCCCATTGGTGTTGCACTTGCCGACCTTGGGGCAATCCGAGTTGAGATAGCATGGCGTCGCGTTGTCCGTGCAGAGTCCACTGGGGCAGCTCTTGACCGTGGCGCACGCCAGGCCAGTATTGCTGCAGGTGCCGGGCGTCAGGCATTGCGCATTGGTCTGGCAGGGATTGTTGTTCAAGCCGCCCGCGGTGGTGCATTTGCCATTGGTCGCCGGGCATTGGCCGCTCAACGTGCAACTGCCCGAAGCGCAGACATTGCTCGCGCATTGGTTGTTCGCGGTGCAGACGGTGCCACTGTTGGCTCCGCCCACGCAGGTCTTGGTCTGGCACAGCCCGCCCGTCAACGGGCACTGTCCGCCGTTCTGGCACACCGTGACGCCGTTGCTGCACAGCCCATTCTTCGCCGGACAAGTGGCGGCGGTCATGCATACTGCATTGGGCGGGTTGTTGCACGTGCCCGGACAGTCGGCATTGACGAGACAGGCCGCGCCGCCCTGCTGACAATTGCCCGCTGCCGGGCAATCGGAATTCTTGGTGCATGGCTGGTTGGTCTTGCTGCAGGCGCCGCCGAGAATCGAGCAGTCGCTGACCGAGTAGCAAAGATTGCCGGCGATGCTGCAATTGCCGACGTCCGGGCAGTTTGCTTGCGACATGCAGCTCGCGCCGGTCTTGTTACAGGCGCCGGGCTGCGGCGTGCAGTTGGAATCCTGGGTGCAGCTCTTGGTCGTCTGGATGCTGCAATGGCCCGGATCGGGCGTACAGACGGGAGGCGCGCAGGTCGTGATCGGGGTACAGGGGTTTTCCGGATCGGGCGGCAGCAGGTTGCAGCCCGCAGGTGAGTAGGTCACGCTGCATACTTGAGGCTGGCAAGTCTGCGTGTTAGGCAGCACGCACGTCTGGTTGAACGGTCCGCTGCAGGTCTGCGGCCCCGTGGGGCAGGTCTGGAACGTGCCGTTGCAGGTTTGCGCGCTGGAACCGACGCACGCCTTGCCGTTGCAAGCGGGCGCGACATAGCCGTTGCATACGCCGGCGGAGCCCTGGCAGAGCGCCGGAAGGTAGCCGGAGCAGGTTCCCGTCGTAAGGCCGCTGCAGGTTGGCGCGTTCTTGCACGAGCCATTGACCGGGTTCTGGCACAGTCCGGCGGTGGCGCTGCAAGTCTGGGCCTTGTAGCCGCTGCAGGTCTGTACCTGCTGCGGTCCGGTTTGCGGCCACGAGGAGCTGGTCGGGTCGCACCAGATGATGTTCTCGTTCTCGTAGAAATACTTCTGGTTCTGCGCAGTCGCCCAGCTGGCCGTGACCGCCGTCCCGGTCAGCGTGCCGTTCAAGGTGACCTTCTGTGCTGCGTACGTCGAGGTCGTCGTCGCGCCCGCGGATGCGCTGACGACGAATCCGGGCGGCGCCCAGGGATAGGTGTAGTCCTGGCCCTCGGCTGCGGAGACCGTGCTGAACGCCGCACCGCCGGTGCCGTTGTAGCGGCATTGCGTCGGATCGGTCGCAGAGCCGAGCGACCAGTCGGAGTTGCACCACAGGCCATCGGTCACTGCCGCTGTCAAGTCGACGTTGATAATGGTGGAAGCCCAGGGATCTGCCGGGACCTGGGTCCAGTTGGAAGTGCTTCCCGCATCCATCTGCGGGTAGCTCGCACCCGTCGAATCGACCGGCGGCTCGTACGTGAGCCGGGGGTCGTAGTAGATGGCATTCAGCCCCGCGCTGTGCGCAGGCGCCGGCCACATGAGCCAGTATTCGTACGGCTTCCCCGAGTTTGGCCAGCTCGGTTGGGGTCCCGCCGGATAGTTTGCGAGGCCGGGCAGCGCGCCCGGGTCGACGCCCTGCGAACACGTCGGCGGGCTGCCGGGAAAGCAGCCGGCGCCCGGTCCAGCGGCGTCATACGTGCCTGCGCCCGTGTATTTCGAGTATGGCTGGGTGTACTGCTGGTAGGTGTACCCCGGTGAAAAATACTTGCCGCCGCCGACCAATGTGAAATCGTTTGCTGCGCCGACGTTGCCGCAGGCTGCGGTCATGGCGCCGGTCCCGCTGCGGCAGTACGCGCTCACGACGTAGTCCGGCAGGAAGTCGAACAGCATCGACGTCGAGTCGTCGACGGTTAGTACGATGGCCGGCTTGGCCGAGTTCTTCACGGCCAGCGGCTCGTCGGCGAGCGGGATCAGCGCCGAGTACGCGGGGGTCGCGAGCGGCCCCAACCCGAGCAGGACTGCGAGCACGCCGGCAAGCCAGCGACGGAGCAGCGGAGGCATCAGGTTGTAGACCATTGGGGTTGTTCCTGGTGGGTGCTCAGCGCAGCATCGCCTGCGCGAATGAAACCGCACGTGGAGTTCCGCTACACGTCGGCGGGTCGGGGCAATCCTCGACGCGCACCGTCACGCGGTAGAAAACTTGCCTGAAATCGAGCGAGAGCGACGGATCGTTGATCGTCGCGCCGGGTGCTTGTTCCGGCGGAGCCATTTCGCACCAGCTGCGGCCGGTGCTGTTGTCCGGATGGTCCGGGTGCGGCGCGTTCGGGTTGCACATTCGCTCGGTGATGTATGTGATCCTGTTTCCCGCGCCGTCCATCTGCCATCGCGCCAGCGCCAGTGCCGTGGTCTTGGTCTGCAGCGGCTGCGGCACGCCGTACTTATCGTCCCAGCCCGCGGCCTGACTATGCGTCGCGAAATAGTTCTGGGCCGCGTTATCGACGCGAATGTCGGAGATCCTCGGGATGAAAACAGGGTTGGCGTCGGGGAACAATCCCGCGGCCGCGTCCTCGATGGCGAAGTTGGCGGGCAGTATCGACGCCTGCCGGAACGCGAGGTTGCCGATCACCGCGGTCGTTGTATCGACCGAGCGCATGAGCGCGATCGCGGCCAGGCTCATCGCCACCATTACGATCAGAGCAATGAAGAGCACGACGCCGCGCTGACGGCCTATCCGCACCGGCATCCGGCCCGCCGCAAGATGCATGAAGTTGATCATGACTTGTTCCAAATCGCGTTGCGCAGTGGAATCACGGTTTCGTAAATGCGGAAGCGCCAATTGCCCGCCGGCGAAGTCGACTTGGCTATCGTTCCGGTGAGCCGTCCGGGGCAGTTGGCTTTGTTAGCGTCTGGGCAGTCGAATAACACCCAGTTGTAATCGCCGAGCGTCTGGTCGAACTGTTCGCTCTGCACGATGACGCCGATCCGCACCGCCTTGATCTGGCTGATTTTGGTGATCGCAGCCGGCAGCAAGCTCGCAGGATCCCAGCCGGCGGCGCTTGCCTGGACCCAGGTGTCGAGCAATCCCTTTGGGTCGAGATTATTGTCGATCCCGTACTGCACCTTCATGTTCACGATGTTCGAGGCCAGTGGATTGGGGGACAGCACGGCCGGTACGCCATTGGAGTCGAGGAGCGGCGTGCTGTACAACACGCACGGGGTTCCTTTGTCGCAGACCGGTGGCTGCTTGCCGCAATTTCCCGGTTCGCATATCCGGTAGTGGATCTTCTGCGCGCGGTCGGCCGGACCCATGTTGAAGAGCGTCGACAAGCCCGGGCGACCATCGCCCGTGAAGGCGATTGCCGCGCCGGTGTGCGTGATCGTCACGTTGCTCACCGTGGTTGGTAAACCGTTTATATCGACGATGATGGTGCCCGGAGCACTCACTGCGGTAACCTTCGAGCTGGCGCAAAGACTGTTGGGTGCGCCGGGCGTAGCGATGCCGACGATCAGGTCGCCGACGTGGAAGCCGTCCGGCGATTGAATCTGATAGCTCTCACCGGCTGCGGCGGGGGCGTTGAAAGTCGCCGTGACGGTCCGCGTCGCCGAGATGCTATAGGTGACGGCAAACGAATCCGGGTTTGCATTGCCGGCCCCGTCCGTGATCAAGACCGGAATCGGGCGGAGCGTGGTGGCGATGTTCCCGGTATCGGCGCACGCACCCAGGTCCTTTGCGGCGGTGGCCATGGAGGCGCCCCCGTTTCCAAGCTCCATGCCGAGCAGGAACATCGAAAACAAACCGGTCGTCTGCGCTTCGCCGGCGGCGGTCGTATTACGCTTGAAGCCTTCGGAGACGGTGAAAACCTGATAGATGACGAGCACCGCGATCAACCCGATCACAAGGCCGACCATGATCTCGATCAGACCGAAGCCGCGCTGCGCGCGGTGTGGCAGGTGGAATGATGTGTTGGTGTCCATCACTAGAAGTTCAGCCCGATCACACCCGAAGTCGTGTAGCTGTGGCATTTCACCGTGCCGGCGACACATACCAGGTCGCCGGTCTCGGACTGCCAGAAGATCTGGATCGTGACCGAGTTGCTCGTCTGGGACGGCGGCGCTGCGAAATTGTCGATGAGGACCGTGGGATCCTGAGCAAACGCGCCGCCCTGCGCGGCCTTCAATTGCGCGGCGAAATCCTTGTAGGGCTGTCCGTTGACAGCGTTGGAGTAGGCGGGGAGGTTGGCTCTGTCGTCGGTCCACATTTGTCCCAGCAACTGGCTCGCCGCAAACACGGCTTCGGCGCGCAGCCCCGAGTCGGCGGTGGTGCGCAGGGACGCCGCCTGCAGGCCGACGATCCCGAGCACGCCCAGCGCGAAGATCAGGATCCCGATCAGCGCTTCGAGCAAATACGCGCCGTTCTGGTGATGGCGCGAGGTAATCGGGACGTTCATGGTTCAGGCGCACCCTGCCGGACAGGCCTGCGGCTCGGTCGCGGCGGCGTCCGGGTCGCAGAGCTTGCTGCCGACGCTGAGACCGGAACTGCTGATAGCCACGTTCAAGTTGCGTGGCGTCGACACATTCGGATTCCTTACCTTGAGGCAGGTGAGCGTCGGGCTTGCGTCGATGTTGGGCACGATCCGGCCGAAGCCGTCGAAGGTGATCTGCGTCGCGTCCGCCGGCGTCCGCGCCACCGTCACTTTGGGTGCGCCGTCGATAAACGCATAAACCTGGATCGGATTGGGCGGCGACGGTTCGAGCCCTTCGATAGTCTCGAGGACCTGCCAGCCGCCCGTGCCCGTCGTCGGATCGACAACCAGGCGTGTCAGGGTGTTGCCGCGAATCGCGGTCGACTGCGCATGTTGCACGCCGTTGAGCATCGCTTCGGCGGCGTTGCGGATTTGCGAGTTGCCCATGAAGGCAGCCAGCTGGGGACCGGCCAGCATGATCAGGAGTCCGAAGATCGCCAGCGCGATCATCAGTTCGATGAGAGTGAATCCGCGGAAACGCATGGTCATGTCACTGGTTTCAATTGCACGTGCCGTCCTTGCGGGTCGCCCAACAATTGCCGTTGCCGGCCCAGCCGCTTGGGCCGGCGCTGGTTTTGGCACCCGCTTGGTCGATGGTGTAGACGAAGCTGGCCGACATCCCTTGCGCAGGAACCCCCGTCGCGGTGATGGTATAAGTCGACGCTGCTTCATTCGAGCAGCTGAGAGCAAAGGACTTGAGCCCCGGCTGGACCGCGTTTTTTGCCGTCGTACAGTTTCCATCGTAGGTGCGGGTGTCCAGAAACAGTTGCTCGGTTCGCTGCCGAACGTCGGACAGCGAGGTCGTCGCCTCGATGATTTTCGACCGCTGCACGTAATACGAATAATTGGGCAGCGCGATTGCCGCGAGAATGCCGACGATCGCAACGACGATCATCACTTCGATCAGCGTAAACCCGTTGCGCGCCAACCGGCCGCGCGGCGCGGACCTGTGGTGCAAATGCTCGTGCACGGCGGACTCCCTGTTAGGACGAGGGGATGGTATGTCGCCGCTTCGCGACTGGCAAAGCGGCCCGATATGAGGTATTGCCGGCGGAACAAACGGTTAGGTGACGCTGGCCGGCAGTGTTTGTGGGCTGCAGGTCCACTTTACCCGGGGTCAGGCGCAGAGAATTGCGGTGCGGACAATGCGGACGCGGCCGCTGTTGGCGAGCACGACATGGATGGCGTTCAGTCCCGGCTTGCACAGCACGAAGGTGCCCATCTGCAGCGCCCCATTGACCTGGCGCGCGAAGCCGAAGCTGGTATACGACACATAATCGGCTAGGGGGTGATTGGCGCTTACCGTAATGCCGCTGCCCGGCGGACCTTCGACGTGGAGGACGTCCTCTGCCGCCTCGATCTCGCCGCTCTTGTTCGCGTCGACGAACATGATCCACCCCGATTCCCAGCCGCCCGCGTCGGCGCACTGGTGGCGATCGATGGTCTTGCACAGGTTCACGCGAAGCCCGCGCTTGACCGCTTCGCTGCGCGCCAGATTCAAGGTTTCGGCAAGAAACTCTGCATGGTTTGCAAGTTGTCGGCTGGCGATCCAATGACCGTAGGCCGGTACGGCAAGAGTCACCATCAGGCAGAGCAGACAGACGCCGAGCAAGAGCTCGATCAGCGTGAACCCCAACGTATGGTTGCTGCGCTTGCACACAGGCATCGTGGCCTCCCCTCGGCGGCCCGAGCGCGAGAGCGCAAGGGCGATGGGGACGATGCTAGAAACCGCGCGGGCGGGCGGTATGCGACTCGCGATCTAAGCCTGCGGTCTTATTGACATTCGACTAGAGGGCACGCGTCGATGGACGGCTGCCTCCGACGCCGCCATAATTCACTGACACCGCCGCAGTGTGGCGCACTGTGCTCCGCACAGGATTGACCTAGATCGACGGACGCGGCGGCGCTTTGATCATTTCTCTTCGTTCTCCAATGAACGCTCCCGAACACCTCAAGACCTCGACCAAGGCGACTTTCAACTGGCCCGACCCACTGCTTCTCGACGCGCAATTGCGCGAAGAGGAACGCATGGTGCGCGATGCCGCGCAGGCGTATGCGCAGGACAAGCTCATGCCGCGGGTGACCGAGGCGTTCCGGCATGAGAAGAGCGATCCCGCGATCTTTCGCGAAATGGGCGCGCTGGGCCTGCTCGGCGCGACGCTGCCGCCGGAGTACGGCGGCGCAGGGCTCAACTACGTCTGCTACGGCTTGATCGCGCGCGAGATCGAGCGTGTCGACTCGGGATATCGCTCGATGATGAGCGTGCAGAGCTCGCTCGTGATGTATCCGATCTATGCTTATGGGTCCGAAGCGCAACGCCGCAACTACCTGCCGCGGCTCGCGACCGGGGAGGTGATCGGCTGCTTCGGCTTGACCGAGCCCGATCACGGTTCCGACCCGGGCAGTATGGTGACGCGGGCCCGCGCCGCGGATGGCGGCTACCGTCTTTCCGGCGCCAAGATGTGGATCTCCAACTCGCCGATCGCCGATGTTTTCATCGTCTGGGCGAAGACCGACGATGGAGTGATTCGCGGCTTCATTCTGGAAAAGGGAATGAAGGGGCTTTCGGCGCCGAAGATCGAAGGCAAGTTCAGCCTGCGCACGTCGATCACCGGCGAGATCGTGCTCGACAACGTCTTTGTCCCCGAAGAGAACCATCTGCCCGGCGTCGAAGGCCTCAAGGGGCCGTTCGGTTGCCTCAACAACGCGCGCTACGGCATCGCCTGGGGCGCCTTGGGCGCCGCGGAATTCTGCTGGCACGCTGCGCGCCAATACACGCTCGACCGCAAGCAGTTCGGCCGGCCGCTCGCCGCGAACCAGTTGGTCCAGAAGAAGCTCGCCGACATGCAGACGGAGATCGCGCTCGGGCTGCAGGGATGCCTGCGTCTGGGCCGCCTCAAGGACGAGGGCAAGGACGCGCCCGAGATCACGTCGATCATGAAACGCAACTCCTGCGGCAAGGCGCTCGACATCGCGCGCGTCGCGCGCGACATGCACGGCGGCAACGGCATCGTCGACGAGTTCCACGTCATTCGCCACGTGCTGAATCTGGAAACGGTGAACACCTACGAAGGCACTCACGACGTGCATGCGCTCATCCTCGGGCGCGCGCAAACGGGCATCTCCGCGTTCAGCTAATCAACGGTGGCCGGCGATGAAGCTGTACAGCTATTTCCGCTCCTCGGCGGCGTACCGCGTGCGCATCGCGCTCAACCTCAAGGGCCAAGGGTACGAATACGTTCCTGTCCACCTGCGCAAGGGCGAGCAATCCGCCGCGCCGTATCGCGAGATGAATCCGCAGGGGCTCGTGCCCACGCTAACCGATGACCGGGGTAGCTTCACGCAATCGCTGGCGATCATCGAATACTTAGACGAGCGCTATCCAGAGCCGCCGCTGCTGCCGAAACCTCCGGAGGCGCGGGCCCGCGTCCGCGCCATCGCGATGGCCATTGCCTGCGATATCCACCCGCTCGACAATCTCCGTGTCCTCCGGTACTTGACGCGCACGATCGGCGCGAGCGACGAAGCGAAGGATGGCTGGTATCGACATTGGATCGACCTGGGGCTCGGCGCGCTCGAGACACAGCTCGCCGGCGAGACTGCGACGGGCGAGTTCTGCCACGGTGCGACGCCGACGCTCGCCGACGTCTGTCTCGTTCCACAACTAGCCAATGCATGGCGCTCTGGAATCCCGCTCGATGCCTATCCGACGCTGACGCGCATCGAAGCCGCGTGCAACGCGCTGCCCGCGTTCGCCACCGCGGCGCCGGAGAGGCAGCCGGATGCGGGAGTGACTTGACCCGGACATTCCCCAAGGCGATTGCCAATCATGAGCTACGTCATTCCTAGTTGGGATATACCCTCGGTCCCGGTCGCCGGACGCAGCGAGCGATTCCCGGTGCGCCATATCTATTGCGTCGGCCGGAATTACTCCGAGCACGCCAAGGAGATGGGCGGCGACGCGAGCAAGGAGCCGCCGTTCTTCTTCACCAAGCCGGCCGACGCGATCGTGCCCGTCGTTGACCCGGACGTGGGCAGCATTCGTTACCCGCTGGCGACGAAGAATTACCAATACGAGTTGGAACTCGTGGCTGCGATCGGCGCCGCCGGCGCCAACCTCGCGCCGGAGCGAGCGAACGAGATCATCTATGGCTACGCAGTCGGACTCGACATGACGCGGCGCGACCTGCAGATCGACATGCGCGAGAAAAAACGGCCGTGGGACCTCGGCAAGTCTTTCGCGGAGGCCGCGCCTATCGGGCCGGTCCATCCCGTCGCCGAGGTCGACCATCCGAACCGCGGCCGTATTGCATTGGACGTCAACGGCGAGACGCGACAGCAGGGCGACCTCGGCGCCATGATCTGGGACGTGCCGCACGTCCTGCATTTCCTGTCGCAATACTACGAGCTGTTGCCCGGCGATCTCGTGTTCACAGGAACGCCGGCAGGCGTCGGCGCCGTCGTTCCGGGCGATCTCCTGGTCGGGCGGATCGAAGGCCTGGGCCAGCTCAGCATTCGCATCGCACCGCCGCGATGAGCGCGCTGCCCGCGGAATTCGTCGAGCGCGAATACAATCTGCGGGCTGCGTTTCCCGATCATCCGCAATGGTTCGCCCGCTGGGGCGCGGACAGCGAGGCCGCACGCGCGCGTCTCGAGGGAAGCCTGAACCTCCGCTACGGCAGCGGACCCAGGCAGATGATCGATCTGTTCCCCGCCGCGCAGCCGCGCGGCGCCCTGCTGTTCATCCACGGCGGTTACTGGCGCGCACTGGATAAGCGCGATCACAGCTTCGTCGCGCCACCCTTGGTCGCACAGGGCATCGGCGTCGCGGTGATCAATTACGATCTCTGCCCCGATGTCAGCATCGCGCATATCGTCGACGAATGCCGCGAAGCTGTGGCGTGGTTATGGCGCGAGGGCACGCGGTACGGTGTTCCGGCAGAGCGCCTGGTTGTCGCCGGACATTCCGCGGGCGGGCACTTGGCAGCGATGCTGGTCGCAACGGACTGGAGCGCCCGCGGGTCGCCATCCGAGCTTGCCGGCGCGGTCGCAATCAGCGGCGTGTTCGATCTCGAGCCGCTGGTCCAGGTCTCGTTCAATGCGGACCTCAAGCTCGACCCGGTGCGGGCACGAGCGGTGAGCCCCATCCACCTGCGACCGCGCAGCTCGGTACCGATGCTCGTCGCAGCCGGAGCGGACGAGACCAGCGAGTTCATCCGCCAATCCTGGCTCTTGTGGGAGCGCTGGCCGGAATGCCATTCGCGCGGGCGCCGCGGCCCGTTGTTCGTCCCCGAGCGCCACCACTTCAGCGTCGTTTCCGACCTGGGCGATCCCGCCAGCGAGCTCGTTCGCCAGACGCTGGCGATGTTCTAGCTGCTCGTCCAGCTAAGACGCAGCCGGCTCTTTGATGCCGTCAAAGGCGCGAGACGACGGCGCAGTATAATCAAGCTTCGATCCTGAATTTCTGACGGCGCTACGCGACCCATGACATCGCCTCACCTGCATGCCGTCGACGCGCGCGATGCACATGCCGCGACGCCGACCGTGACGCGGCCGATCCCCGAGATCATCGCCGAGCTCAAGGCGGGGCGCATGGCCGTGCTCGTCGACGAAGAGGACCGCGAGAACGAAGGCGATCTGATCGTCGCCGCGGATTGCGTCACTCCCGAGATGATCAACTTCATGGCCAAGCACGGCCGTGGGCTGATTTGCATGCCGATCACTGAGGCACGCGCGCGAGCGCTCAATCTCGCGCCGATGACGCCGGTGAATCGATCGGTGCACGGGACCAACTTCACCGTCTCGATCGAAGCTGCGCACGGCGTGACCACGGGCATTTCGGCGGCGGATCGCGCGCATACGATCCGCGTGGCATGCGCGCCCGACGCCAAGCCGGAGGATATTGTTCATCCCG
>WNGA01002231.1_pt1 | contig 39244 bp, 31 predicted proteins | sample 5400061 | NCBI WGS metagenome assembly WNGA01 (sample SAMN13153366, study PRJNA577476) | soil metagenome | isolation source: 100 cm soil or saprolite under grassland replicate 2 | place: USA:California | collected 2016-06-15
GTCACCGCCGACTCGGTGCTGGTGCTGCAGAACGCGGGACCGCTGGGCGCTCCGGGCATGCCCGAATGGGGTCAGCTGCCGATTCCAAAAAAGCTGCTGGAGAAAGGGGTGCGCGACATGGTGCGCATTTCGGACGCGCGGATGAGCGGAACGAGCTACGGCGCGTGCGTGCTGCATGTCGCGCCGGAATCCTTCGTCGGTGGACCGCTCGCACTCGTTCGCACCGGCGACCTCATCGAGCTCGACGTTCCGAATCGCCGTCTCGAGCTCAAAGTAAGCGACGCGGAGCTTGCACGCCGGCGGGCGGCGTGGAAGAAGCCCGAGCCGCGCTACGAGCGCGGCTACGGCGCGCTCTACCAGCGCCACATCACCCAGGCCGACGAGGGCTGCGATTTCGACTTCCTCGAAGGCACCGCGCCGACCGCGGAGCCGGAGATCCACTGACATGCGTACCGTTGCCGCGCCCCGGCTCGTCGAGCTGGTGACCGCGATCATGCATGCCGCCGGATGCAACGCCGTGGAAGCCGCGACGATCGCGCGACGGCTGGTCGACTCCAATCTGGTCGGCCACGACTCGCACGGCGTGTTGCGCGTCGGCAAATACCTGGAATGGATGCACAGCGGTTGGCTGAAGCCCAATCAGACTCCGACGATCGTATTCGAGAGTGACGCCATCGCTATCGTCGACGGCAATCGCGGTTTCGGGCAGGTGGTCGGCGAGTTCGCGGGCAGTCTCGGAACGACGAAGGCGGCGAAAACGGGAATCGCGATGATCGGCTTGCGCAACTGCGGGCATCTCGGCCGGGTCGGCGACTGGGCCGAGCTCGCCGCCGCGGCAGGTCAGGTGTCGCTGCATTTCCTGAACACGTCGAACGGGCTGCGCGTCGCGCCGTTCGGTGGCGGCGATCGCCGGCTGTCGACCAATCCGATCACCATCGGCGTTCCCGTCGCCGGCAGCGATCCAGTGATCATGGACATGACGACGTCGATGGTCGCCGAGGGCAAGCTCATGGTCGCGGTCAACCGCAGCGAGCGCGTGCCCGAAGGCTGGATCATCGACAAGAGCGGGCGGCCGACGACCGAGCCGAAGGATTTCTACGACGGCGGCGCCCTGCTGACCGTCGGCGGACACAAGGGCTCGGGACTGTCCATCGTTACCGACCTTCTCGCCGGCGCGATCTCGACAGGCAAGAGTTCCGATCCGGCCGACAGCGTACTGCGCAACAACATGCTCTCGATCTACATCGCGCCGAATGTCTATGATGCTGAAGGCACCGTTGCGCGCGAAGCGGCGCGCTTCGTCGCGTGGGTCAAGGCTTCGCCGCCGCTCAATCCCGATACGCCCGTGCTCCTGCCCGGCGAAGTAGAGCGGAAGATGCGTGCCGAACGGACGGCGCACGGCGTACCGATCGACGACAAGACGCACGCCGATTTGCTCGCCGCCGCGGCGTCGGTAGGCATCGCGAGCGACAGAGCGGAAGCGATGATCGCCTGACCGCTGCCGCGGCGAAACCATTGGCTGGTTGAAAGGTGACCGCGCTCTTTCCCGGATTCACGCCGCGCCGGATCGCCACCTCCGGCACCGAAATCAATCTGATCGTCGGCGGCAGCGGGCCGCCGTTGTTGCTTCTGCACGGGTACCCGCAGACGCATGCGATGTGGCACAGGATTGCCCCACGGCTCGCGCAGCATTTCACCGTGGTCTGCGCGGATCTGCGCGGCTACGGCGATTCAGGCAAACCCGTGAGTGAACCTGATCACTGCACTTATTCCAAACGAGCAATGGCGCAGGATCAGGTCGACGTCATGCACGCGCTGGGTTTCGAGCGCTTCGCGCTCGCAGGGCACGATCGCGGTGGCCGGGTCGCGCATCGAATGGCGCGCGATCATGCCGAGCGCATCGAGCGCCTCGCGGTGCTCGACATCTCGCCGACGGCGATCATGTACTCCAGAACCGACAAGGCGTTCGCCACCGCCTATTACCATTGGTTCTTCCTGATCCAGCCCTACGACCTGCCGGAGCGGTTAATTGGCGCCGACCCGGCGTATTACTTGCGGAAGACGCTGGGCGGCTTCGGTTCATCAGGCCTCACGATTTTCGATCCGCGGGCGTACGCCGAATACGAGCGCTGCTTCCGCGACCCGGCGACGATTCACGCCACCTGCGAAGACTATCGCGCGGCGGCGACAATCGATCTCGCGCACGACGCGGCGGACGCCGAACGCACGATAGGCTGTCCGCTCCTTGTGCTTTGGGGCGAGAAAGGCGTCGTCCACCGACTCTTCGATCTGATCGCGGATTGGAAGAGCGTGGCGAGCGACGTGCGCGGCAAGGCGCTGCCCTCCGGCCACTACCTTGCCGAGGAAGCGCCCGACGAAACGTACGCCGCGTTGCTGGCTTTCTTCCAGAATTAGGAGCGGCTTTGACATTCCGCTGCGCGGAGGCGATCTGGTAAAATTACACCCTTGGCCAAGTAGCTCAGTTGCGGTAGCAAGCTACTTGAAACCAAAATCCGCGTGACCCAGATTTCACGTTGTCGTTTCAAATGGCCAAGTAGCTCAGTTGGTAGAGCAGCGGACTGAAAATCCGTGTGTCGGTGGTTCAATTCCGCCCTTGGCCACCAGATATCAAGGGGGTTAGGCTGTTCCGTTGATCCCTTTTTCTTCGCCAGCGCACTGAAATCTTAACCGCTGAGAATTTCCTGGTTGAGCAAGGATTCGCACGGCGCGACAACTAGGGTGTTAAGCGTGCGCGACCGATTCGCGGTCGCTGCCGAAGCTTGAGCGCGCCGCTGCCCCTCGTCGATGGTCTACCGAGATCGAGTACAATCGCGCGTGGCCGCGATCGGCCGCGAGCGCGCAGCCATGCATGCATGCAAGCAAGGGGAAGAGGACAGCGTCCGGCGCACCTGGAACGAGGTCGATCAATACCTGACCGATCTGCTCGTCCCGCCCGAGCCTGCGCTCGATGCCGCCTTGGCTGCGATTGCCGCTGCCAATCTCCCGGCGCAAAGCGTTTCGCCTCTGCAGGGAAAGCTTCTGCACCTGCTTGCGCGGATTTCCCAGGCGCGCCAGATTCTCGAGATCGGGACGCTGGGGGGCTACAGTGCGATCTGGCTGGCGCGGGCGCTGCAAAGCGGCGGCCGCCTGATCACGTTGGAGCGCAACCCTCGGCACGCTGCGATCGCGCGCGAGAATATTGCGCGAGCGGGGCTCGCCGACGTGGTCGACGTACGCCTTGGCAGAGCTCTCGACAGCTTGGCGTTGATCGAGATGCAGGGGCTCGCGCCTTTCGATCTGATATTCATCGACGCGGACAAGGTGAACAATCCTGCGTATCTCGCGTGGGCGCTCAAGCTTTCGCGCCCCGGCAGCGTGATTGTCATCGATAATGTCGTGCGGGGAGGCGCCATCACAGATGCCGCCGACGCGTTCCCCGGTATCCAAGGCACGCGCCGCATGTTCGAGTTGATCGCCAACACGCCGGGTCTCAGCGCGACAGCACTCCAGACGGTGGGCAGGAAGGGGTACGACGGATTCGCGATCGCGATCGTGGGTACGGGTGCGCCGCGTTAAAAGGCCAAAGACATTAACGGCGGCCTTCCGACCCAGGTTTTCCCGGCAGTTTCGAGTAGGCGCGAACGAGAAACCCGGATGAGCTTCGGACAACTCGATACCGAGTCAACCGCGATTGCGTGGCAAGTCATAGCCGCGAGCCGAGGACGTCCGGGCGTTGTTTGCCTCCTCTTCGAGAGCAAGCTTCGTGCGATCAAGGCGATTTTCGGCGCTTGCAAGAGCGGCTACCCCTATGTCCCGCTGGACGCGGGCGATCCCGAAGAACGGCTGCGCGTCGTATTTCGCGACAGCGAACCGGTCGCGCTGCTCACCGAGGGCGCTCTGGAGGATCGCGCGCACGCCGTTGCCTCCGCCGGCTGCGCCGTCATTAACATTGAGCGCGGGCAACAGCGTGACGAAGGACGGCCTCTGCCGACGGTTCCTTGCGAGGCGCCTGCCTATGTCTATTACACCTCCGGGTCGACCGGCCAACCGAAGGGCGTCATTCAAACGCATGGCAACCTCCTCTTCTTTGCCGACGCCTATGCGAAGGCGTTGCGCATCGGAGCCGGGGATCGTTTGTCGCTGCTGAACACGCTGAGCTTCGCCGCGGCGAACCTGCATGTTTTCCGCGGCCTGCTGCAGGGTGCCACCCTCTACGCCTACGACCTGCGGCGCGAGGGAATCCCGCAGCTCGCAGATTGGCTCGATCGGGAACGAATTACCGTCCTTCACGCCGTTCCGAGCGTCTTTCGTGAAATGGCAAATCGTCTGGCACCCGACCGCTTGCTTCCGCACCTGAGAGCGATACATCTCGGAGGGGAGTCGGTATACGCAAGCGATGTCGAGTTGTTCCGGAGACATACGCTCAAGCACTGCATCCTCGTCAATCAGCTCGCCTCGACCGAGGCCGGAGTCATCGCACAGAACATCATCGCTCATAACACCCCGGTAGCGATAAGCGCGGTGGTTCCAGTTGGTCGCAGCATCGAAGGGACGCGGGTGGAGATTCGACGCGACGACGGCAGCATCGCGGGCACCAATGAAGTCGGCGAGATGATCGTGTGCAGCTCACACCTGAGCCCCGGGTACTGGCGCCGCCCCCAGCTCGATGCCGCCGCATTTTCCGCCGACCACCGCACGGGCTGGAGGCAGTACAAGAGTGGCGACCTGGGACGCTTCGACGAGGCAGGCAATTTGCACTTCCTCGGACGCAAGGGTAGCCGGGTCAAGATTCGTGGGCATTCGGTCGATTTGAGCGAGATCGAGGCAGCGCTTGCGATGTGCCCGGACGTGATGCAGGCAGCGGTCGCTGCCACGGGCGATGAGTCGAAGATGGAACGAGTCCGCTTGATCGCATATGTCGCGACGCGCCCGGGTGCTGTTCGCGATCCATTGCTCCTCCGGCGCTACCTCGCGACCCGACTGCCCTCGTATATGTTGCCGAGTGGCATCGTGTACCTCGACGCACTGCCGCTGACCGCGAGCGGCAAGGTAGATCGCAAGGCGCTGGTGCAGAACGATCCGGCGGTGGCCGTCGACCCGAAGCGTTCCGTCGAGTCTGCGCAGGACGATGTCGAACGCACGGTCGCTAGGATTTTCGAGCAATTGCTGCAGCTCGAGCCCGTCGGTCGCAACGACGATTTTTTCCTTTTCGGCGGCGATTCGCTGTTGGCCGTCGAGCTGCAAATACTCCTGCGGAAGGCGTTTGGCGTACACGTCGGCAATTTTCACGAGGGCGCAACCGTGGCCACGATCGCCGCGGATATTCGGCGCGCCGCGACCGAATGCGCGGCAGGCTCCCGCGCGATTCCGGTGCTCATTCCCTTGTGGCGCAGCGGCAGCGAGACGCCGCTGTTCATTGTGCACGGTCGGCATGGCCAGGCATTCGTCGGTCCGCATTTCATGCAATTGCTTGGCGACAATCAGCCCGTGTGGGCATTCCAGGCCAGAGGCCTCGATGGGCTGCGTGAGCCGCATACGACCATCGAGGACATGGCTGCGGAATATCGCGCTGAGTTGCGCACGCAGCGTCCACACGGTCCCTATTTTCTCGCTGCGCTGTGCGCTGGCGTCTTCATTGCGACCGTGATGGCGCGCGCGCTGCGCGAAGAGGGCGAAACGGTGCTGCCGCTGTTGCTTCTTGATCCGCCGAACAGCGTGCTCCTCCAGGGATATTCGCGGCTGACCGTAGAGCAGTTCACGAGCAGGATAAAGGCGCGCAGGGCGAGAGGGGTCACGGCCGGTCCGGTGGACGATCCGGCGTACATGAAAGCGTTGCTGCGCACTGCGCTGACGTTCGAGCGCGCGATCGCCAATCACCGGCCGCTGCCCTACGATGGTCCGGTATACGCGCTGTCCAGCCGGCAGCGCAGGGATGGGGCGGACGCGCTGGCCCTAAGGCGTGTCTTTACCGGCAGGTTCAAGCGCTACGAAGTCGGATCGACTCATGCCGAGGCGCTGGATCCACGAAACCCAGTTTTCGCGAGCGCGTTGCTGCGTTGTGTTGGCTTGATACGCGAGGCCGCACGCGAGCACCCCGCTAGCCGAACGGCCCAACCGCCTCACACAGCCACGAGCGGCGCGTAGTCCCTGGCCATCTTCGCCAAGTAATGCTCGGCCCATGAATCGTTCTCTCCGAGCAGCAACTGGTCTCCGTGCTTGCGGTAGAGGCCGGGATTTTGCGCGCCGGGCGGCACGATGTCCTGCGCCAGGTCCTTCGCGACGTTGAGCAATCGGCGCCGCATTCGCACGATGGCCGCATCCGATGCGCCGAGATGCTCCTTCGTACGGTCGCAGATCGCGCCCATGCTCTCCTGCACCGCCGCGTCCTGAATGGGCGCGACGTTTTCCATGCCGCTGAAGTTGACACGCTTCTGACGCACGCGATCCTGTAGATAGTCGTTGCGTGCATTGCCCGCAAAACGGCATCGGCCGAGCCAGTCGCTGGTATCGGGCAGGAAACCGCTCGGGCCGACACGGCCCTCCCAGCCTCTTTGTTCCTCTACGGACAAGTCCCGGATCGAGGACCAGTAGGGTTCCCAGACCATCGTATGCTCGTCATCGAGCGGCACCCAGACCTTGTCGCGGTTCTTGCCGCCAAAGCCGGGGACGCTGGTGTAGAAAGGCAGCAGGAACTGCGTGACGCGCCAGCAGTACTTCCCGTCGCCGGCGTTGCGCCGCGCGCCATACATCACGCCCACGTCGGTGTCACGAACATCCAGCACAGGGCTCTTGTCCATGCGCGCGATGTTGCGGTAATAGTCGATCTTTGCTTGCTTGTCTGCCGCCGTGGCCTGCAGCTCCGGGTCGAACGCGAGATGCAACAGCCCCAGGTGGGCCGAATCGAAATCGCCCTCCATCGCCTGAAGCCAGTTGCATTCGCGCTGGTAGCGCAGCGCCCCGCGGCGGGTCGGCCCCACCATCGCCCAGCCCAGTTCCGGCAAGGGGGGCGGATGCTCGTGCTGCGGCCCGAGGTGGGTCCAGATGATCCCGTTTCTCTCCGCGCACGGATACGCGGTGATGCGGATCCGCTCCTTTAGCGTGCTGCCGGCCGGCTCGGTCGGTGTGTCCACGCAGCGGCCCTCGACGTCAAATTTCCAGCCGTGATACAGGCAGCGCAGGCCGTTCTCCTCATTGCGCCCGAAGAAGAGCGACGCGCAGCGATGCGGGCAAACGTGGTCGATCAGGCCGACCCGGCCGTCGGTCGCCCGGAATGCCACCAGATTTTCCCCCAGGAGGCGCATACGCAGCGGCGGGCCGTCCTTCTCCGGAAGATCGGCCGATTGCAGAGCGGGAATCCAATACTGCCGAAGCAGGTTACCCATCGGCGTTCCCGCTCCGACCCGGGTCAGGAATTCATGCTCCGCTTCGGTCACGTTGCCTCAACGCAACGGTCCTCTGCGCCGTAGACCGCTTGCATTCGCGTGTAGAACAGCCGATCGCCCTCGCCGTGCTCGGGCGGACCGATCCCCGAAAACTTCCATCCGCCGAAGGGCAGCGACGCGTCCACCCCGGCCGTACCACGCCGGAGCGATCCCGGCAGTGTTGTCGCACGTCACGCGGGCAGGCCTGCGCGGCGCAGCGCCTCCGACCAGACTCTGCCCGTTTCGTACGGCGCAGCCGGCGAGCGGTCCAGATAGCCGCTGACGGTCAGCGATGGATCGAGCTTGCGCAACTCGGCCAAGCTTTCGTGCGCTTCGTCAAGGCGTCCCAGCTCCGACGAGCCGATCGCGAGCACGCGCAGCGTCGAGGCGTGCGTGCGATTGGATCGCAGCGAGCGCCGCGCTAACGCGATCGCACGTTCATAGTCCCGGGCCGCCAGCGCCGCCGTCGCGCGCAGCGAGTCGTAGTAATAGCGCCACGGGTCGAGGGGCGACAACTCGACCGCGCGATCGGTTTCCTCGACCGCCTCCTGCCCGCGTCCCTGAAATGCCCACAGCGTGCCGCGATGCAGCCGGGCGAGTCCCTCGTTAGCGTTCTTTTCCAGCGCCAGGTCGTAGCTGACCTTGGCAACATCATGCCGGTGCAGCAGGTTCGTATGCACGAGCCCGTTTACCATCAGCTCGAGCGAGTCGGCAGTGTCGACGTCGAGCGCGCGGTTGATCCAATCGAGCGCGGCGGCGGCCTCCTGCTCGAGGTTCGTGAACCAGCCCTGCGTCACCTTGAACACGTGCCATTCCGCGAGATACGCATAGGGCGCCGCATAGCGCGGATAGCGCTCGATCAGCTGCTCGAACGCCTGCCGGCTCTTGCCGAAATCACGCGGGTCGCTTCGGTGCATCAGGCCGATCCCGCCCAAAAGCAGCGTGTACGCGTCGAGTGTCGGCAGCGCCCGCGACTTCGTCCGCAGGATCTCGGTGTTCATGAGCGTGGTGGTGACGCCCGCCACGATTGAAGTGACGAGATTGTCGTCCTGCGCAAGCAGTCCGCTAAGCTTGCTCTTGAAGCCATGCGCCCAGACGATCTCGCCGTTGCGCGTGTCCGCGAGCTCCACGGTGACGATCAGCGTGTCGCCCGACACGCGGTACGCACCCGAGAGCACGTATGTCGCGCCGAGCAACGCTCGGATATCCTTCAACCGCGTCTTGCGCCCACGGAACGCCGTGGTCGACAGCCGCGACACGATGCGCAGCTCGGGGGCACGCGAAAGCGCGACGATCACCTCGTCGGCGATGATCTCGCCCACGGCGAGGGACGTGGGGCCGCCGCTGTGCAGCGTCAACGGAATAACCGCCAACGTCGGGCGCAGCACGATCTGGCTTTCGATCTCGGACGGCAGCGCGTTGCGCGGGCCCAGCCGGTACGCCTGCAACGGCGCGTCAACGTGCTTGAGATGGCACAAGCCGAGATCGACGAACTCGCCGCCAGGGCCCGTGGTGAGCTGGTCGCGCACGGCGGCGGAGATCACCGTTTCGCCAGGCCCCGCGAGCGCAGCGAGGCGCGCCGCGACGTTGACGCCGTTGCCGTAGAATGCCACGTCGTCGGTCAGGATGTCGGCCGCATGGATCCCAATACGCAACAACACGCGATCTCCAACGGCGACACTTTCGGCCAGCTCGGCCGCGCGGCGATGCAGCGCGCGCGCGCACTCGATCGCATAGCGCGGGTGCGCGAAGGCGATCATGAGACCATCGCCCAGCCGTTGCAGCAAGTGGCCTTGGTGGCGGGGAATCGTCTCGTTGACAAGACGACGGTTCTGCTGGCGTAATGCAGCAGATCGGCGGACGCCCTGCCGCCCTTCGACACGTCGCTCGCACTGCCCATTGCGATTACATCCCTGCGGACTTGCGGGAGGCCCCAAATAACACACATTTTCCCCTCTTTTGGCGCGTAATTTTCGGAATTTTCGGTGCGGAGCACTATGCCGTGGGAGGCCGCCCGCTCTGGGTGTCCGGGCCGCTGCGTGCCGAAACGGGGCAACCGCCGCGTCGCGGCGAGGATTGTGCACTCTGCGAGTGAGGAAGCGCACACCAGCGCCATGACACGCAAGCGCCAACTCGCCTTGATCCGCAAGCTGTGCGGCCTGGGGCTGCCCGCGCAAACCCTCGCTCCGTCGCTCTTGCCCGCGCTGCGGACGCTGATTCCTGCGCACTCCGCGGCGGTGTTTTGGGTCGATGACGGCTTCGAGATGACAGGGCTCTACGCCGAGCGCCTGCTTCCGCCGACCGAGATGGCCGCGTACTACGAAAAGCACTATCAGGACGCGGCTACCGGCTTTCCCAACGCATTTCGTGCACGCGCGGCTGCCAGCGACCCCGTGTCCGTGCGCAAGCTCTCCAAGGCCGACCAAGCGAGCGACTATTTCCGCGAGGTGCTGTCCCGGCTCGATGCTCATCAGATCCTGTACGGCGTCCTGCGCGACGGATCGCGACCGATCGGGCAAATAAGCTTCTACCGCAGCGCCCGAGATCCCGAATTCGGCCGCCGCGACCAGGAAATGCTCAGTGGCCTGCTGCGCTATCTCTCGTTCGGGCTGCGCCCGCAGCCATCGCCGGCACGACCGCTGGCGCAGGCGGAGGTCGTCGAGGAATGGCTCGGTATCGTTGCGAAGGACGGTGCAGTGATCAGTGGGCCATCCAACTGGTCGCGCTTAGTGCGACTCCTGGCGATGGAGAAAGTCGCGCCGCGAACGGCCCACGATGAACTGCGCGTCGTTACGGAATTCCTGCGGCGCATTTGCGCGCGTCTCGAGGGACCCGAGGGCGCGCCGATCGCTCAGGTCGATTCCCAGCACGATTCTCCATGGGGCCGGTTCCGGATTCGTGCGTTCCGGCTACCCGACGGCGAGGGGCGGGAGCAGGACCAGGTGGGGCTGCTGATCGGCCGGAGGGAACCCCGCGCACTCGCGCTCACCCGCGGCGCCGGCGCCTCGGGCCTGTCCCCGCAGCAGCGGGAAGTTGCGCTGCTCTTGGCGGACGGCAAGAGCAACAGAGAGATCGCACGCACGCTTGCGCTCAGGCCCAACACGGCGAGCTATCATGTCAAGCAGGTCTTCGCACGGCTCCAGCTGCACAACCGCGACGAGGTCGAGCCCGTGCTCTTGCGCCTCGCGCATGAAGGAATCGTCGAACTTGGTCGCGACGACGACGCGCGCGCTGCCAGGTGAAATTCGTCGCTTTTTGGGCGACCGCTGTCCAAATAATCACGGGCGCGAATCGAATGTAACTGGAATATCCCCCGAACAGGTGGGATTCCTGCGTTGCATTGCTAGAGAGGCCCCTCTAAGTTGGGCAAGGGTGTCCCGTCCTGGGCCAACCCTTCACTCATATAGGGAGTCGGCAATGAACGCATTCGTCGCAGCAGTCGCTCGCAAGGTCACGGTTGTCCGTCGTATGGGCTCGAGCAAGGTCCGAGTCGAAGTCGGGAACGGCGCCATCGCGCCCAAGGTCGCGCTTCACCGCACGAAGACGCCGGTCAGGGTTGAGGTCGGGAACGGCGCCATCGCGCCCAAGGTCGCGCTTCACCGCACGAAGACACCGGTCAGGGTTGAGGTTGGGAACGGCGCCGTCGCGCCCAAGGTCGCCATCCATCGAGGAAAAGGTGCGCAATAAGACTGAAAGGACCGTGGTCTGCTAAGCCGGTCCCCTCGGGCGGGCGTAAACGCACTGCGTTTCCGCCCGCACGGGCTCCGACGCAACCGGAACTGCCATGACGGACACACATTCGAGCACCGACAAACCTGCGCCGATCGTTACGTTCTACCGCGCCATTCCGGAGAGCTTCGCGCCTATGCGCGCCGATCGTGGCGCGCTCGGGGTCATCCCGACGGCCGCGTTTCAATACTGCGAAGCGCTAACGTCCGCGTCCGCGTTCGGCTGGTACTTGTTCCCGCCCATGACGCTCTATCTGCAGTGGGACGGCACCGACGTCATCTGGACGCACGACGACACCGACACCTGGTATCCGTTGACGATGGAGCATTTCCCGAATTTCGCCGAATACTTCGACGGGCTTGCACCGGACGATATCAAGGGCTACGCCCCGCCCTTCCTCTCGCGGAGTTTCTTCCCCGGCGTCGTTCAGATCTGGTCGGGGCTGTTCGTAAAGACGGCGCCGGGCTGGAGCCTTTTGCTGCGTCCGCCCGTGAACCTGCCACGCAGCCAAACGTACGAGTGTTACGAGGGCATCATCGAGACGGACCGGTGGTTCGGCCCGCTCTTCATCAATCTTCGGCTCACGGCGACCGACAGGCCGATCGAGATCAACCACAAGAAGCCGCTGTTTCAAGCGCAGCCATTGCTCAGAGAGACCTATTCGGAGTCGAACTTGCACTCTTTTGCCGTCGTCGACGAGTTGTCGAAGCTCTCGCCGGTCGATTGGAACGGTTACCGCGAAACCATCGTCAAGCCGAATCGAGGTCATTACCGCGACGTGGGCCGCTACGCAGCCTCGGTGCGCAAGCGCGGCAGGCACGCGCCATCTACGGAATCCACTGACTGATCAATCGCTGAACAACAATCAAGCCATGACGACGAACATCGCGATCCTTTCGGACCGAAGGCCCGTGGCCTTAGGGTACCTGGCGGCGCTCTCGGCGGTTTTTATCACCGCCGTCTACCCGGCGCTGACGCGGCTTAGCGTCACGACGACGCTCACGCCGGCGGACCTGCTGCTTTTTCGGCTGGGGGTGAGCGGTCTGCTTTTCACGCCGTTTCTCGTGATGCACGCGCACGAAATACCGAAGGCCCAGTGGATGGCCGGCCTCCCGCTCTCGTTCCTGCACGGTTGGGGCATGGCGGCGTGCGTCGTATTCGGGTTGCAGTTCTCGCCTGCCAGCCACGCCGCCGCGCTCGGTCCCGGAGCGATCGCCGCATGGATCGCGCTCGTCGGCTTCGTCGTCTACGGCGTTCATATCCATTCGAGGAAGCTCGCCGGAATCGCCATTATCGTCGGTGGCGTTGCATTGATCCTGGTCGCGTCGTACCGCGGCTTGTCGCTGTCGACGGCGATGATCGGCGACGCCATGTTTCTGCTCGCGTCTGCGCTCGGCGCGAGCTACCTCGTCTACATGCAGCGGCGGCGGCTCAACCCGGTCGTCGCCGCCGCCCTTGTATGCGTCGCCTCGGCGATGATCGTTGTCCCCTGGCACTACTGCTTGGCCACCAGCGCTATCGCGACCGCGCCGGTGCAGGAAATCGTCTGGCAGCTCCTGTTTCAGGGCGTCTTGGTCGGCTGCTGCGCCTTCTTCGCGTTGAATTACGCTACGCTGGCGATCGGCAGCCAGACCGTCGGCGTGCTCTCGGCGCTGGTGCCCGTCATCGGCGCCTTCTGCTCGCTGCTCATCACGCGCGATTCGATTTCTTCCCTCGAATGGACCGCGATCGTCGTGATCTCGCTCGGCGTCACGCTCGCGTCGCTCCCTGTGCGCGCCGCGGTCTAAGAAATCCCACCGGAATAGGTGGGATTTTGATCGGCTCTTTCGCTGATTTCTAAAGGAATGTGGACCATAATTTCTTTTCCGTCACTGAGTCGGCTAACGCAAGACGGGTATCGATATCCAGCTGCGACCCCTCTGCGATAGAGAAGCAATGGAGGCGCAGGTAGCGCTTACAAACTCATTGGAGTACTCATGATCCCCCGCCATAGCCCTGGCGGCGGGATTGTGCGCTGATCCATGATGCCCTTTAAAACCATGGATCTTTGTAGTTTTGGTGTTGGTTTCGGCAACCCCCTTGCCGACGACACACTCACAGGGACTGTGGTCGACGAAGCCGGCAACGCCAAGCCCGGCTGTCTTCCTCTAAATCCAGTCGATGCCGAGCGTCGCTATGCGTTCTCAATGAAAAGCCGACCTCTATTGTTGTCCAACACCGACAGGAGCACGTTCGAATGGGCGCATATCGGTTCGGAAAGCATCCACCAAAGCAGGACTACCGGACGCTACGCCTGAAGAACTATCTGACGTCCTCGCTTGCACCACCACCTGATTCGTATGACACGCTACAGACGGTCTACAGGAAGCTCGACGCGTCGGACCGGACACAGCTGTTCCCAATGAATGGTAACGATACCCTGGGAGACTGCACTATTGCTGCTCTGGCGCACGCGGTAACGACATATCGGGGCCTAGTCGGCAAACGGAACATCATGCCGAAACAGGACGTGGTCAAGTTGTACATGCATCTGACGGGCGGTGTGGACTCCGGTCTTAACGAGCTCGATGTGCTGAACTACTGGCGCACGCACTCCGCTTCCGGCGACACGATCTTGGGTTACGTTAGCGTTGATCGCAAAAACCACACGCACGTTCAACACGCGATCCAGCTTTTTGGTGGCGTCTACCTGGGGTTTCAGGTTCAAAAAAACTGCATTCAGGAGTTCGACGCTCTCCAGCCGTGGACGCCGGGCCCCCTCACGACTGATGGCCATGCGGTCTTTGCCGTTGCATACAATTCAAGCGGCGTGACCGTGCTCACCTGGGGAAATACACAGAAGGCGACTTGGGCGTGGTGGGACGAATGTGTCGATGAGGCATACGCGATCCTTCCTCCGGAGGCGAAGGAGTCCGACTTTGCGCCAGGTTTCAGCTTCGCTCAGCTGCAAGGCGATCTGTCTGCAGTCGCGCAGTGATTATATTTAACTCAAAATTCGGTTCGCATCTTCTGGTATTCTGTAGTCTACGGCCGGAAAGCTTTGGCCGGGGGGAGCACCATACCTCCGCTGCAAACACCGAGCTCTCGCAAGGATCTTCGATGCCGCCGATCGACCGAACACGGTGATGCGGTTGCCGCCGACCCGGGTTACCCTGTCGGTTGCAGCCTACAAAACTCGATTCTCCATCCAAGTCTCCATTGACTGGCCATGATTTTCCCGGCGCCGGTCACGTCGATCCGCACCCCATGCCCGCGATAAAGACAGCGGAGAGCACCATGCTCGACTTCTCGTCGGTCGCCGAGTTGCAACCCTCGATCCAGCCGCGAACGACTTTCGCGCCGGCCGCAAAGGCTCATGCCGATTTGACTGCGGCAGTCGGGGGACTTGTAGCGGGCTACCGCCTGAACGGTTGGCGCATGGCGTCACTCGATCCTCTGGACACCGGGCCTCGCGATCATTCTTCGATCTCCGATCTCGATCCGCGCACCTACGGTTTCTCGGGCGATGAGTCGATCAGCTGTTCGGTCGACTTTGCCGGTTCCGCGCAGGTTCTGATGCTGCCCGAGTTGCTGAATCGCCTGCGCGCGAGCTATTGCGGCACCATTGCTCTCGATTGCTCGCATATCCGCACCAGCGAACAACGGGACTGGCTTTACGCGCAGATCGAAGGATTCAGCGCGGCGTCGGCGCCTGCCGCGGATGACGCCTTGCGCGTGCTCGAACTGCTCGTTCTGGCGGAAACGTTCGAACACCATCAGCGGTCCACTTATCCACGGCACAAGCAGTTCAGCCTGGAGGGAAGCGAAAGTCTCGTGCCATTGCTGGCCGCCGCCGTCGATGAAGCGGCGCACCATGGTGTCGAGGACATCGTTATGGGGATGCCGCACCGAGGCCGCCTGAATGTGCTCAAGAATGTCTTCAACCTTCCGGGCAAGCAACTGTTCTCGCTCTTTTCCGGCGATCCGACGCCAGTTCCTGCGACATGGGACCTTAAAGACCACTTCGGTTGTTCGACGCGGCAGCCGACCGCTCATGGCGATATCAATCTTTTGCTCGCATACAATCCGTCGCATCTGGAGAGCGTTTCTCCGGTGGTATGCGGCATGGCGCGCGCGCTGCAGGACCGCAAGACGGACGGATTCACGAGGAAAGTGCTGCCGATTCTCATTCACGGCGACGCCTCGTTCTCCGGCCAGGGCGTGGTTACCGAGACGCTCAACCTTTCGCAAACGCGCGGATACGGCGTCGGCGGGACCTTGCATGTGATCCTGAACAACCAGATCGGCTCGACCGTATCGCATCCGCGGGACGCGCGGTCGACGGTTTTTTGCGCGGACGTCGCGCGTGCGATCGATGCTCCGATCATCCATGTCAATGGGGATGATCCGGATGCCGCCGTGGCCGCAGCGCGACTCGCGACCAAATATCGAATGAAATTCGGCGCCGACATTGTCGTCGATCACGTCGGTTACCGGCGTCACGGTCACTTTGGAGGCGACGACCCGACCATGACGCAGCCGGCAATGCAGCGGAGAATCCGAAAACACCGCAGCGTCGTTTATACCTATGCCGAGAAACTCGTCGCGGGCGGGCTAGCAGGCGATCGCGAGCTCGAGCGACTGAAGGCGGCTGCCTCGAGCGCGATGACTGACGGACAGAGCCGCGAGGATATGACGACCGCACCGACGAACGCGCTGACCGGGGAGCAGGCCGCGCGGGCGAACAGCTCCGTTGCAACCTCGGTTCCGTTGGAACAGCTACGGACGCTCGTGCATCGGCTCGCCGCCGTGCCGCCGGGCTTCGCGCTGCACCACGGTATCCGGAAGATGATCGAAGGCTGGCGCCTCGTGGCAAGCGACGACGAGCGGCCGGTCAACTGGTGCCTGGCCGAGAATCTCGCCTACGCGTCGTTGCTGGCCAACGGATTCAATATTCGCCTTTCCGGCCTGGACGTGGGACGCGGGAGCTTTTTTCACCGTTACCACGTCTGGCACGACCAGGACGCCGATACCGACTGGCAGAGCCTTCACGTCCCTCTCCGTCACATCGCGGAAGGACAGGGATTCTTCTCGATTTTCGAGTCGCCGCTGTCAGAAGAGGCGGTGGTCGGTTTCGAATACGGCTATACGCTGCAATGCGGACGAGATCTCGTCGTCTGGGAAGCGCAGTTCGGCGACTTCGTGAACAACGCCCAAGTGATCATCGATCAGTACATTGCGACGGGCGAACACAAGTGGGGCTACAAGAGCGGATTGGTGGTGTTGCTGCCGCATGGACACGAAGGCGGAGGGCCGGAACATTCGTGTGCCTACCTCGGGCGGTTCCTGCAATTATGCGCCGACGGCAATCTGCAGGTCGCCATGCCGTCCACGGCATCGCAGTTTCACCATCTATTGCGCCGCCAGGCGCTCATGGAGGAGCGAAAGCCTCTGATCGTCATGACTCCAAAGACCTGGTTGTACGGCCACAAGCCATCGTATTCGAGCTTGCGCGACATCGCACAGGGCGAGTTTCGGCCTCTGCTCGGCGAAGAAGGCGAGATCGACGCTGCAGCGGTCGTTCGCGTGGTCGTTACGAGCGGGAAGGTCTATTACGATCTCTCGAGCGGGCGTGCTCAGGCCGGGCTGTCCGGCGTGCCGATACTGCGCCTGGAACAACTCTACCCGTTTCCAGCCGAGGCACTCGCCGCCGAACTGCGCCGCTTTCCGCGGCTGCGGGAAGTAGCCTGGGCGCAGGAAGAAGCGAGAAATCACGGCGCCTGGCCTTTTCTTCGCGAGCACCTGGAAGGCGTACTGCCGCTTGGCGTATCGCTTGAATATGCCGGACGTCCTGCGGCGGCTCCGACCGCGATATGCAATGCAGGGCTGCACATGGCCGAGCAACAAGCCGTCGTGATCAGTGCACTCGGTATAACCGCGGCCTGATTGTCTGCCCGCTCGATGCCAGGAACCTTGCACGGGTCGCCGGGCGTTTGCGCTACCCGATCTTTTCGCTCTCCCCGTTTAGAACTCTCGAGAGCAGGTAGGTGTGGGAAGCCTGGGCGAAGGAAAGGAACGCGTCCGGCTCCATCGGGCGCGCAAACAGAAAACCCTGGAGCACGTCGCAGCCCTGCTTCACGAGGAAATTCGCCTGGGCTCTCGTCTCGACGCCTTCGCCGACTGTTTTCAGTCGGAGGCCCTTGGCGAGCCCTATCGTCGCTCGAACGATCGACGCTGTCGCTTCGCTGGTCGTGAGCTCCGAGATAAAGGTGCGGTCTATTTTCAGCGTGTCCAGATGGAATCCCTTGAGGTAACTCAACGAGGAATACCCCGTACCGAAATCGTCGAGAGCGATCGAAACCCCTAGCCCCTTCAACTCGGCGAGAATGGTCTTGCTGCGCCCCGTATCGTCCATCAGCAGCGACTCGGTCAGTTCGAGCTCGAGGTATTGCGGGTCGAACGCGGTATCGTCGAGAACCTTTTTGATCGTCTTGGCCAAGGTGTCCTTCCGGAACTGTCGGCTGGAAAGGTTGACCGATACGGGAATACGCGGAAGCCCGCCGCCGTACCACAAATTCATTTGCGTGCACGCAGTGCGCAGTACCCATTCGCCGATGGCATCGATAAGCCCGGTCTCTTCGGCGATCGGGATGAATTGTCCGGGCGAAACCAAGCCGTGTTCCGGGTGCTGCCAGCGTATCAATGCCTCGGCTCCGACGAGCCGACCCGTCTTGGCCGAGATCAGCGGCTGGTAATGCAGCAGCAGCTCGTTTCTGTCGATGGCGTGGAACAGCGCATTCTCCATCGACAGCCGGCTGCGCGCGCCCGCGCTCATCTCCGCGCTGTACATGATGAAGCAATCCCCGCCGCGCGCCTTGGCCTTGTACATCGCGGTATCGGCGTTCTTGAGCAACGTCTCCGCTTCGGCGCTCGCGTCCGGCGAGACGCTGATTCCTACGGAGGCGGTGATGTGGAGCGCCTGGCCATCGATCGCAAACGGCTCCTTCAGCGCACTCAGGCAGCGTTGGGCCACGGTGACGGCCGTTTCGGAATCCTGAAGACCCGGAAGAAGCAGCACGAACTCGTCGCCTCCCCACCGCGCGAGCGTATCGCATTCTCGGATGCACGATTTGAGCTTGGATCCGACGAGCTTGAGCAGCGCGTCGCCCATGCCGTGCCCGAGCGTGTCGTTGATGTTCTTGAAACGGTCGATGTCGATCATCAGCATGGCGAGCATCGAGCCCTCGCGACGAGCTTGAGCAAGCCCGCCCGCGAAGCGCTCGTCGAGCAGGAATCGGTTCGGCAGCGTGGTCAGATGATCGGTCCGCGCCAGCTCATGGAGTCGCTGCTCCATGCGTTTGCGGTCGCTGATGTCGCGCGAGATGCACAAGATCTTCTTCGTCTCCTCGCCGGTTGCGAGCTTCATCAGCCGCATGGTCGTCTCGAACCACACATAATGCTGATCGACGTGACGCGCGCGATAGATGACAGTCGGCAACGTTTTCGCCTGGCTTGCCTCGGCAAACGCGCTGCGAACGACCTCGAAATCCTCCGGGTGAACGAATTCGCACAGCGAGCGGCCTATCAGCGCGTCATGCGCTATCCCCAAGACACTTGACGAGACGGGGGAGGCATAAGAGATCACTCCCGTCGGATCGTGCTTGGTGATGAGGTCGGTCGAATTCTCGGTAATGAGCTGGTAGCGCTGCATGGTCTCGACGAGGGTAATTTCTCTCTCGTGCAAGCGGGCGGTGAGACGATTGAACGCGGTCGTCAGCGCGCCGATTTCGCCGCTGCCGGCGGTGCCGAGCAACGGGGCGATTTCCTCGGTGGCGGTGTAATTCGAAAGGTGCCTGGTTAGCGACACCAGAGGCCGCATCAAGTATCGCATCGACACCCAGATAGCCAACACCACGATCACGAAGGCCACCAGCAGAAACTCGACGAAGCGCCAGATCAGGTCGTGAACCGCGAGGAACGCTTCATCCTTCGGGTAGACGGCAGCGACGATCCAGTTCGACGACTTGACGCGGTTGTAGGAAACGAGCGCCCGCCTGTCGTTCGCATCGAGAGTCTCTTCCGTACCCTCGAAGCCATTGAGCGCGCGGTCGAAGAGAGGATTGGCGAGCGGGGCAAAGGCGACCTGCGAGAGCCGCTGCCGGTCGGGATGCATGATGAGCTTGCCGTCCGCGGTCACGATGTAAAGGTACCCGGTCCTGCCGATGACCGTCTTGGCGATGTTGCCGAGCATTCCGGGATGCGTGAGGCCGAGGCTGCCGGTGAGGATGGCGATCATTCGCCCATCCTTGGCGAATACGGGCATGGTCATCACCAGCACCATGTTCGCGTCGCCTACATTGGTGAGGAACGGTTCCGAGATGACCGGTTCCTGCGTACGGATCGTATCCTTGATGTACGGCCGCCACGACGCGTTGTCGCCGCGCCGGCCGGGCTTGAAAGGACGCTCGGCGAGCAAGATGCCCTTTTCGGAAAACAGGAAGATGGAGCGGTCGAATGCGGCGTAGAGCCCGCTGTTGGAGTCCAGGTACTCTTGCGCTGCATCCGACGACGCGACGTCAGCCTCGGAGATCTCGATGGCGCTCAGCAGCAAAGCTCGCTGCAGCGCCCGTAGTTTCTGATCGAGATTGTCGGCGATGCGCTCGACCAGGGTATTCTGTTCCGTAATCATGACGTTCGTCAGTTGCGTCCGGGACGAATGCAGCGACGCCATGCCGACCGCGAGGATAGCGAAGAGGAACAAAAGCGAGGTCGCGGTCGACGTGCGCGTGGCGAGCGTCGGATGTTTCATCTTCTGAAACAATCCAGTCAGTTTCTGTGTAGTGTACAATTTAGCACCACCCAAACGTTTGCCTCACCCGAGGCCGGCGACCGGTTCCCTTGCAAGAGATATGCCGTAGGCATAGGAACCCGCGGCCCCGCCTGCGTCGGGGCTTCAATTAGGTCAGCTTCACCGCGTATATCCTTTCAGCGGAAGACGAGGCGAATTCTTCGGGGCGGGTCGATGGTTCGTGCGGTGGAATCGTGCCGCGTGGTCGCCGCGGAGCGACGATCAATCGCCTCCCGTCGCCGTCGCGGCAGGGTGGTAACTGCCGCTGGGCGACACATCGCGGCGCTTGAGCCCCGGTGCCGGAATCTTCAACGCGGTGGCGCGCTCCGGGTAGGACAGTGACCGCGCCTGACCGCGCGGTGGGCGAACTTCTCGCCTGGACGTCTCCCTGAGGCCGTGCTGGAACGCGCCGCCGCAGGTGGATCCGGTCCTATGCGCGGCGCACTCCTGCGCGCGGGGCGACGCGCTTCCAGCGCCGGTGCACCCAGTACCACTGCTCGGGGTGGCGCAGGATCAGCCTTTCGAGCTCGGCGTTGTACGCCCGCGTATTGCGGCGGATTTCCTCGCCGACTTCGGCGCACGAGACCGGTAAAAGCGGCTTCTCGAAGCGCAGCACGTGCCGGCCATCCGGTTCGCGCCAGCTCGCCGCAGGAACCACTGCCGCGTCTGACGCAAGCGCAATCAGCGCCAGGCTCTTGAAGGTCCACGCCGGACTCCCGAAGAAATCGACTTCGATGCCATCGGGCGGCCCAGCGTGCTGGTCGAACGGAAACACGATCGCATCGCCGGCGGCGAGGCGATCGAGGATGGCGTCGAGCGAGCCGCGCTTCGGCAACACGCCGAAGCCGGCACGCTGGAAGCGCCAGTTGACGAAGCGGTCGAGCCAGCGCGGCTTGATCGGCCGGCGCACGAAATGAATCCGCCCGCGCATCTGTGGAAACTTGCTCAAGCCCGCGACCGTCGCCACTTCCCAATTGCCCAAGTGCCCGGTGAGCACAAGGATGCCCTTGCCGCGCTCGAGCGCGCGCGTAAACACGGCAACGTTATCGACCTCGACCCGCGCAGCCTTTTGCCGCTCGCTCATCGAGCGAAAGCGCAGAAATTCCGTGAACAAGCACCACAGGTGCGCGTAATGCGCCTGCGCGAGGCGCTTGATCTCCGCATCGGCTACGCCGGCACCGAATACGCGGCGAAGGTTGTCGAGGACGACGCGGCGGCGAAACGGCAGCAGGCGAAAAATGAGCCGCCCCGACAGCGGTGCCTCCGTCGCGTCCGCGAGCGCCAAGGCAACCGATGACGCGCTCATGCGGTCGTGCGTCAAGGACAGCTCGATGGTCCGGATGCGGTTCTTCGCGAGCACCGCCGCCGCTCTCGGGCTCAAGATCGCCCGGGGCGCGCCGTAGGCATCGCGCGCGACCGAAAAATCTCCGGGTTCGATCTCGCCCAGCGCGGCTTCGCGAGGGAAAAGCTTGACGCAGGCTTCCTTGGCAGCGAAGCGCGCGGCAAGGCTCGCTGCACGTCCGGCGCCCGCGCCGCTGTCGTCGAGTTCCTGCGCGGTGAAGAAGCGATGGAGGTCTTCAGGCGCGGTTTCGGAGAGCAGGCGCTCGATGCGCGCGATCTCGACCGTATCGATGCCGCAGCGGGTTGCGGCACCGGGAATCGGCGCGCGGGCTTCCGCCATGCCGTGGGTCAGATCGCGGCGCGCAGCAACAGCGCCGCATTCGTTCCGGCAAAACCGCGGCAGAGGATGAGCGCGACGTCGCCGCGCGGCGCTTGATGCTCGGCGGCGACCGGCACTCCGGCGCAACCAGGGTCGGCCACGGCGTAGGTCGCGATCCCTGGCACCACGCGCTGACGCAGGCTCTCCAGGGCGAGGACGGCCTCGATGATTCCGGCCGCGGCGATCAGATGCCCGAACGCCCATTTGAATGCCGTCGCCGGCGGCGCGCTGTCGCCGAAGACACGACGGATCGCGGCGGCTTCCGAGGCGTCCGACTGCAGCGTACCGTTGCCATGGGCGGCGATCATCCCGACTTCGGCTGCACGAATGCCCGCGTCCGCGAGCGCCGATTCGATTGCGCGCGTGAGGGCGTCGCCATCGTCGCGGATCGCGAGCAGGCCTTGCGCGTCGGTGGCACTACCGCCGCCGAGGACTTCGCCGAAGATCGTCGCGTTGCGCTTGCGCGCAGACTCCTCCGTCTCGAGCGCAAGCGCCGCGGCGCCTTCGCCGAACAGGCTGCCATCGCGGCGTGCGTCGAACGGCCGGATCGTATCCTTCGCGAGCAACCCGACGTCGTGATAGTAGAGGACCATCTGCGGCTCGATGGGCGCATCGTGGCCGACCGCGAGCGCGCGGTCCGCTTCGCCCGTGCGCAAAGCCTCGCTCGCCTCGATCACCGCCAGCGTGCCGCCGATGCTGTGGTTGGTGATGCAGGCGTTAGCGCCCTTGAAGCCGTGGCGGATGCCGATGTGGCCAAGAACGTTGTTTGGCAGCGTGCGCAGCAGCCACATCGGATTGACCGTGCTGGAAAGCTCGCGGCCGAACGCCGGCAACTTGTCCTGTGCGGCCGTCAGCAGTGGAAAATAATCGTACTGACTCTCGTAGCTGCCGCCGCCGGAACCGACATAAACGCCGGTGCGATCGCTGTACTCGAGCGCGGCCTCAGGCTCGAGCGCGGCGCGATGCGCCGCCAGCCCGGATGCATCGATCGCGCGGTCCGCGGCATAAAGACCGAACAGATCGGTGCGCCGTATCAACTTGTGCAGCTTGCGGTCGTCGACCATGTCGCGCGGCTTCAAGTCGGAGATTTCTCCCGCCGCCTGCATCGGCCACCCTGACGCATCCCACTGCCGGATCGGTCCGATCGCCGAGCGTCCGGCGCAGACGCCCTCGAGAATCGACGGCGGATCCCGGCCTGCGGCACAGACCGCGCCGGTGCCGGTGATGACGACTCTGCGTTTGTTCATGCGCAACGTGATGCGTCAGGCGCGGGGAAGTCGCCGCCGTCGACTGCGCCCGGCCGGCGCAGGACGACGCAACTGTTGGAGCCGCCGAAGCCGAAAGAATTGGACATTGCGATGCGCACCCGGCGCTGTTCGGGCACCTCGCGCACCAACGCCAGATCGCAGTCGGGATCCTGGTCGCGCAAGTTGGCGTTTACCGGCAGCTCACCATGGTGGATCGCCAGCGCGCAGATCGCGACTTCCACCGCACCCGCGGCGGCGATGAGATGGCCCATCGAGCTCTTGGTCGAGCTTACCGCGACGTCCTTGACGCGCGAGCCGAACACGGCGCGAATCGCAGCGCTTTCGCTGCGATCGTTCATGAACGTCGACGTTCCATGGGCGTTGATGTAATCGACGTCGTCGATGGTCGCACCGGCGTCGGCGAGAGCCTGGCGCATCGACTGGATCGGCCCGTCGCCGTCCGGCGGGGAGTCGGTGATGCGGTAGCTCGACAGCGAGTTGCCGTCGCCCGCCAGCTCGGCGTAAATGTGCGCGCCGCGCCGTCGCGCCGACTCCCATTCCTCCAGCACCAGAAAGCCGGCACCCTCGCCGAGCAGGAAACCGTTGCGCGTCGCATCGAAGGGGCGGCTCGCGCGCTCCGGCGTCTCGTTGTCCACCGAGAGCGCGGAAAGCAGACAGAAACCGGCGATGCCGACCGGGCTGATCATGGAATCGAATCCGCCCGCAAGCGCGTAATCGACGGCCCCGCGGCGGATCAGCTTGAGCGCGGTGCCGATCGCCTGACCGCCCGACGCACAGGCCGTATGCACCGACGTCGCGTAGCCACGAATGTCATGCCGGCGCGTGAGCAGCGACAGGCCCGTCGTCGCCTGGCTGCGGCAGAAAACCAGGGGGTTGTTCGCCGACGCATCGGTAAGCAACTGTGTCGCATCGAGCTCGCCACCTGCGGCGCTGTGCTCGTGCACGGCGACGAGCTCCGCGAAATCGACCCCCATCATGCCGGTGCCGACCGCACAGCCCCAGCGCTCGCCGGTTGCCGCCGTTGGGCGGATGCCCGCGTCGGCCAGTGCCTCCTCGGCGGCCGCGAGCGCGAAACCGTGCGAGCGATTAGCGAACTTGAGGAGCTTGCGCTCACCGATCGCCGTCGCGGGATCGAAATCCTTGACCTCGGCGGCGATGCGCACCGGAAAACCGGATGCATCGAACAGGCTGATCGCAGCGCCGCCGCTTTTGCACGCGAGCAGCCCAGCCCAGGTCGAGGCGACGTCGTTGCCGACGGGCGTGACGAGCCCGAGGCCTGTGATCGCGACGCGGCGGCGGGCAGCCATTCAATGCTCCCGAGCCGCGACGTCGAGCCGCGCTGTGGCGACTCGGCGACCGTCGATCGTGGCCGAGAGACGAATGCTGGCGCCGATGTCGCTCGTCGCGGCCATTTCCGCGCCGAGCTCCACCGCCTGGCCAGGTTCGATGAACGAGCGCATCTTGACGTGTGTCATGCGCTGCGGCACGAGCGCTGCCCCCTTCGCGGAACCGATCGCTGCACGAGCGAGGTCCATCGCCAGGCGGATCTGGCTGTCCAGAAGCAGCGTCGCCGGAAACACCGGTCGCCGCGGAAAATGATCGGCAAAGAACGGCGCGGACCGCGGCACCTGAAGCAGTGCGCGCGCCGATTTGCCTGGGCTGCCTTCGAGTGCGACGAGCTCGGGCGTGGCGACCCCGCGGAAACGGCCGGCAGGCGCGCCCGTTGCGCACAGCAGGTGGAAGCGCTCGCGGAGCGCCTCGGGCGCATCGAACTCCTGCACCGGCAGCATTGGGCCCAGGCAGTGCCGGAGCTCGATGACTGTCGCGCCGTCGACGCGCGCGAAGCCTCCGTAGGCAACGGCATCGTCGTCGAGAGCTTCGATCTCGACGTTAAGCTCGAGCCCCGAACCGGGCGCGACGTCGCAGTGAAAGATCGTCTCGGTGGCGAGCGCCGCCACCGGCCGTCCGCGAAAATCGATCTTGGACATCGCGACCCACGCCGCGAGCTGGCCGACCGCTTCGGCGACCAGACAGGCGGGAAACGCATTCAGATTCTCCGACACGACAAACGTTCCGCGCGCACGCATCCCGGGCTCGAGTTCGATGATCCGGTCGACGAAGGAGAAAGCCGCGAAGTGATCGCTCATGCGCTGCCGGAATTCCGCGACCTCAGGCGGCCGTCCGCGCTTCCCGCTGGGCATGGATCACCAGCTTGCAGAAGGTCTCCGGCGTGAACAGCCGGGGAATCTCGGCGACCTTCATCGGGTTGCCGAACCGCTCGGCCGGGATCTCCGATAAATAGCGCCTGAGCTGGGCGAGTCCGGCCTCGGTCAGCACGCCTTTGTGCTCGAACTCGGCCTCGGGCATGTCGCCGCGCGCGTTCTCGAGGATCTTGCCGCGCGGAATCTTGATCTTGAACGCCCGCTCGAGGCGGAAGACCATGTCGAGGAAATCGATCGACTCCGCATCGAGGCCTTCGATCAGCGAGACGTCGAGCTTGACCTGATCGACGTCGCAGCCGAGGGCGTCCGCCATCGTCTCCGCGACCTTGGGGAAAACCGCCTGGATTTCTTCCTTGGTGATCTCTGCATTCGCCATTCCGCTCACTCCATTTTGAAGCCGCCATCGACATTAAATACCTGACCCGTCACGTAATCCGCGTACGGGGAAGCGAGAAACCAGACCGCATAGGCAACCTCCTCGGGCTTGCCGTAGCGCTTGAGGAGGATCCGCGATTTGATCTCGTCGCCGGCCATCGCCCGCACGTCGTGCGACATCTCGGTGTCGATGACGCCGGGAGCGATGCAGTTCACCGTGATCTTGCGCGGCGCCAGCTCGACCGCGAGCGCGCGCGTAAAGGCATTGATCGCGCCCTTGCTTGCCGCGTAGTTGGTCTGGCCGCGCCCGCCCTTTTCGCCGGCGACGGAGCTCACGTTGATGATCTTGCCCGCACGCTGCACGATCATGTGCGGGACCACCGCGCGCGTGACGTTGAACGCTCCGCCGATGTTCGTATCGAGCACATCGCGCACGTCGTCGTCGTCGAAGGCGGCAAGCTGGTTGTCGCGGATGATGCCGGCGTTGTTCACCAGAACGTCGATCCGGCCGCAGCGCTCGGCGACGCGTTCAATGGCGGCCGCGCACGCGGCGGAATCGCGGATGTCCACCTTGTCCGCAGCAATGCGCCGGCCCGCCGCCTTGCCCGCGCTAACGACGTCTTCGGCGGCGGGCGCGTTGTCACGATAGAAGAAAGTCACGTCCGCGCCTTCGGCCGCGAGAAGCTCGACAATCGCGCGGCCGATACCCCGGCTGCCGCCGGTGACGATCGCCACTTTGTCGGTGAGTCGCGCGTCCATGCTCATTCCAATGCCCTTAGCCGGAAATGCAGAACCCGCCGTCAACGACCAGCGTATGTCCGGTGATCATCGCCGCCTCCGGCAGGCAAAGCAGGTACACGGCGCCGGCGACGTCCTGCGGAGTAAGCACCGGGCCGGCGGGCGTGCGGTGGGCGAAATTCGCCAGGAGCTCTTCCCGATTCGGAAAATAGCGCAAGGCATCGGTATCGACGACGCCTGCGCTGACCGCGTTGACGCGGATTCGCCGCGGGCCCAGCTCCTGCGCGAGCGTGCGCACGAGCGACTCGAGCGCGGCTTTCGACGCGCCGATGAACCCGTAATCAGGCATCGCTCGCGATGCGCCCAGGCTCGACATGGCGATTACACTAGCGCCATTGCGCATCAGCGGCACGGCGCGCTGAGCCAGCAAGTTCAGCGCCAGCGCGTTGGTTTCCAGGCACCAGCGCCAGTGTTTGAGTGTCATTTCCAGCGCGGGCTTGAGCACTCCACTGGCCGCGTTGCTGACCAGGATGTCGAGACGATCGAAGTGCTTGCCGAATTCCACAAACATGTCTTCGACGCTGTCGGGGATGCCGACACTCGCCTGGAGCGCGCATGCACGCCGGCCCATGGCGCGGATTTCCCCGCAGAGCGCTTCGGCCTCTTCGGCGCTGTTGTAATAGTTGACCGCGACATCGCAACCGGCGGAGGCGAGCTTTTGCGCAATGGCACGCCCGATGCCCCGAGAGGCGCCCGTGACAAGCGCAACCTTATCGGCTAACGGAGCTGACATCGATCGGTGGCTTTGGGGGTCCGGAACGTCCGGACGCGGCGCGGGGCAGGCGGCTGCAGTGCCATCGCGGCGCTGCCTTCCGGGCAAACGATAATTATCGCCTGCTTCGCCCTCCAGAGCAACGTCGCGAGAGCGGCCAGCAGAGCGTCAGTTCGTCGCCGCGCGCCTGGCGCGGATGAAGCGTTGCGCCTCGAGGGTCCAGTGCCGCTTGATGCTGTGCCAGACATCGGCCGCCCACATGATGTTGGAAACACCGTGCTCTGGCAGCGGCGGACTGGCCGCCGCGTTATTCGGGTCGAAGGCATTGATCCAGTCGCGTACCGCCGGATCCTCGGCGAGTTGCGCGGTGCCGGGCACGAACACGTGCGAGTACTCCGCCGGCAGCGTCACGTTGCGGACATTCGCCTTGCCGGCCGCGTGAAAGGTTTTCACGCCCTCAAGCCCCGGTCCGTCCCAAGCGAAGAAATCTATTCCGATGCGATACCCGGTGAATTCGTCGACGGTATCCGGGATCGAGCGCACGCGACTCAACACCATCCAGTGGATCGGCAGTGCCAACGCCCAGCCTCCCGTGCCAACGGCTGCCGCGCACGCAACGGAAACGCCTATGATGGGCCTCTCCCGCCCGGTCAGCGGATCGACGATCGTCGTACGCTCTTCGAACTCTCCGCTAAGCGGATTGAAAACACGCAGCCGATCGCCGAACGAGCCGGCAAGCTCGTGCAGGATCTTTACCACCTGGATGCCGCCCTGGCTATGACCGACCAGGATGGGCCGCACGCCTTCGCGCTCGTAATACCAGGCGATCAGGCCGGCTTGCCGGTCGCTGCTCTCGTAAGGGCTACGCGACAGGCTGCCGTCGCCGGCATCGCGGATACGCTCCTCCGGGTAGCCCATGCCGGTGAGGAAGCGAGAGAATGACTCCATCAGCAGATGCACCGGGTACACACCGCCGTGGAGCAGGATGATTCTCGGCGTCGGTCCCGCAGCGAGCGTCGAGCGAACGTCCCGGTCGCTGATGTGCTCCGGATCGAGCGCGAGGATTCGTTCCTCGACCGAGGCGTCGAGGACGATCGACTTCACGATGCTGCCCGCAAGGGGGCGTTCAATCGTGGCAGGGGCGCGGTCCTGCCCGGATGCGCAAGCCGCGGCAATGAAACCGAACGCGGCGGCAAGTGCGAAACGCGATACGAGATGCGGGCGATTCATTCGAGGTTCCCGATGTGGCGGATGAATTCGGCAGCCACGCGCTCGACGGTACCGCGGCTAACATCGGCGGCGCGGAACGAAAATCCGAGCTGCAGGACTCCGCCCAGCGTGGTCGCGGCCACGACCAGGGGGGCGAGCGGCCCTGTGGGGACGGCCCGCAGGTATTCCACTGCCGGCGCGCTGGCGCGCGGACCGACCCATAGCGAATCGATGTTCAGATTGGTAATTCCAGCCCAGATCGGATAATGCTTGGCGAGAAAGCATTGCCGCCGATCCGGCCCGAGAAAACGCCACGCGAACGCCACCCAGCCCAGCGCCAGCAATGTCTGCAGGTAGAGCTTGTGCTCTTTGATGCGCGCGGTCTGCGCGTGGATTTCTCGCGTGAGTTGAGGCAACCCGATGCCGGGTGGAACGAGGTGTGAAACGCGAAGCGAAGTCAGGAACTGGCCAAACGTCTCACCGGCGCTCGCCGCGAATTCCCCGCGCAGGTTGACGATCGAGGCGACAGCGAGTTCCTTGCGGTGGTGCGATGCCGCGCGCTTCGCAGCGAGGGGCGCCAGCGCAAGCAGCAATGCCGCCAGGAACAAGTCGTTCACCGTCACACCCCAGGCCTTGGTCGTCCGCACGACCGCGCCAAATGCGGCGGGCTCGATACGGGCCGAGAGAAAGGAGTTCGAGGGATCCCGCCCAGCGCGGCAAGGAGCCCGAAACGAACGCCGGCAATTTAACGCCAGCGAGGGCAGGCGCACGAGGTTTGCAGCGGTACGGCGCAGATGCCGCAGGAACAGCCGGCTGAAAGTGCGCGGATAGCGCTGCGGAGTCCATGGTGAGGCGGCCTGCGTTCCATCGGTGGCATAGTCGTCGCAAAGCTTCTCGAGCAGGACTGCGATCGAATCGCCGCCGGCGATGAAATGGTCGTAGGCGAGACCGAGGTAGAACGAGGCGCCGGCGTCGACGGCGAAGAAACGGAACGGGGTGAAGACACCGTCAGGAGGAAAGGGCAGGTTGAGCTGGCGCTCGATCTCCCGTTCCGTAACGCGGTTCGCATCGTCGCCGGCGGCCAGGATGGTCGGCTCGATCGCCGCGGCCCCGCCGCGGAACTCGAACCGTCCACGCCCGCGGTCGAGGACGAGACCGGTCAAACCCGCAGTTTCAAGGCGGGCTTCGATGCGCTGTTTGAGGCGCGCGGCATCGAGCGGCTGATTCAAGCGCACGATATGCACGGCAATGTAGGGATGGAGCTCCCGCCAGCGCAACATCATCGCCTGAAACAGATTGAGCTTGCCACGCAGCTTGTCTTGCGGTCCGGATTGCAGATCTTGCAACGTATTCGCGCCGCGGTGAGCGCGCTGTACGGGAACGCCTGGAGCAGCCATGGTGCGATGAATCTTCTGCATGTCACTGCTTCCGGAAAGCGATAACCGTGCCATCTATTGTAGCGGCGCGGCGCTCTTCCGCTTGGCGCGAATCAGGCGCTGCGCCTCGAGGCACCAGTGCTTCTTGACGCTGTACCAGATGTCTGCCGCATGCAGCAGATTCGGCAGATCAGCCAGCGCTCCGGACGGAGGGGAGGGCGTTCCGGAGCGGGGCACATAGCGGTTGATCCAGTCGCGCGCAACCGGGTCGAGCGCCAGTTCCTTGGTGAGCGGCAGCGTGAGATGGCTCGCTTTAGGCGGCAGGATTACATTCCGAACCCGCGCGGAGCCCATTGCCCGATACGGTTCCGCGGAACCGAAGTTGCCTGCGATCGGATCCCACTCGAAGGAGAAACCGGTGAACTCCTCGGCCGTATCGGGAATATTGCGTAACCGCGGGAGCATCGTCCACTGTCCCAGCAAAATTCGCGGCAGCTTGCCGGTCGCGAGCGCGGCAACATAAGGAACCTCGAGTCCAACCACCGGGCGCGGGGCGCCGGTCCGTGGATCGACGATGGTGGTCCGCGCTTCGGCGGTGCCGGAGAGCGGATTCCAGACCGGAATCGAATCGCCGAACTCGCCCGCGAGCTCGTACAGGACGCGGATTGCGACCATCCCGCCCTGGCTGTGGCCGATCAGCATCGGCATGATGCCCTCGCGTTCGTAGTACCAAGCCATCGCGCCGGCGAGCCGCCGCGCGTCGACGGAGCTGCTATACGACAGCGCCCCGCCGTTCGGGTCGCGGATGCGCTCCTCGGGATAACCCATCGCCATCAGGAATTCGGCGAACGGAGCCATCGTGACGACGGGCACGCTGCCCTCCAGATTGATGATCCGCGGGGCCGGAGCGCGCGCGAGCACCTCCCGGAAGTCGCGCTCCGAGATGCGTTCGGGGACGAGCGCAAGGAGGCGCTCCTCGGTCGCCCTGTCGATCTGGGCCCGTTCGAGAACGTGGCGGTCGCCCGCATCCTCCGCGACTGCCGCGAACACGGCCACGGCCAGCACGACGGCCGTGGCGCGCCGCAGTTCGCGCGTGGGGGATAGCCGCGGGAACGGCATCGTTTCAGACGCTCTTGGGGAAGAACCGACCCGTTCGGGCGAGATAACGCCGATACGCCTCTCCGTGCACGGTTAGAAGGTGATTCTCTTCGTTGCGCGCCTTGAGATAGTTCAACACGAGATGCACGATGGCGACCACGAGCATCGGCACGGTCGGCACGACGACGGCCGAACAGATCATGAGCAGCATCGACAGCGCATAGATCGGATGCCGGACGTGTCTGAACGGACCGTCGGTGATGAGCTCTTCCTCGCCCTTGAGGCTGACGGCCATGCGCCAGTGTGTGCCCATGCGGGACCAGCAGACGCTGGTCAGGAGCAGGCATATCACAGCGCATACGGCCGCGATCCACCGCAGCGGGACGTAGCCGGCGCTTTGGTACGCGAACACCGGCATGGCCAGGAGCGCATGGGTGCGCACGAGCGCGAGATAGGGCAATGCGATCCATGCGGCGACCAGCGGAACCCAAACGATCCACATGAACCGCTCCAACCGCTGTTCCGGGACGAGTCCGGCAAGGTGGTGCGTCTTGCGACGTGCGCGAACGATCATCATGGCTACGCCGAGCCAATAAGCCCAGACGGTTGCGGTCAGAAGAACGCCCGGCAAATCTCTCATGACCGCTGCCGACAGCGATCGATGCACGCATTCGCTCGACCGCCGAGCGCGCCGCGTTCCATTAACGGGAGCGAGAAGATTTGTAGACGCAACGGCATGCTCCTAGAGTCCCCGCCGCCGGCGGGCGCCTGCGCTCTGGCGGGCCTCCAGGGCTCGCTTCTTGCACACGCGATGCGCAGCCATCGCCCCGCGCTTGCATGAGGCCGTCCTCGATGCTACTTCCGATTCTGCCGGTGGTCGTGCAAGGCATTGCCGAGGATCCCTTAGCGCTGCGCGTTGTACCTCCGCTTCGGCGTGCTGCTGGCAATCCTGCCGCTGGCGCACCTCACGGCGCTGCGCAATATCCTGGTCGGTTTGATCGTGGGGCTTGCGCTGCTGCATTCCCGGCCTAAGTCCATGGCTCGTCCGCCTCGCGTTCGCCGCCGCCTCGATCGGCTGGTCCGCGTTGCCCGACGCTTCGTTCCAGAGCTTCCGCAGCGACCCATTTTATCCGTTCGCCATCTGCCTGGTGAGCTTCCTCGTTGTGCGCTTCCTCGGCGGGCGCCTGGCTGCTGCCATTGGAACAGCAGCCGAGACGCTGCTCTGCCTCGCGACGCACGCTGGTCGCTACCCTATTCGTATCCTTCGTCGGTTTCCCGATCGCGCTCGGGATACTGCGCGGTCGGCTCCATTGGAAGTCGGTGCTCGTGGTTATCGCGATCGGCCTGCCCGGTTGAAACCTTGCATCGTTTGGGGCTCGCGGACGCCGACAAGGGAAAGTTCTTCACTAAATTCCGGGAACGAGCACGCGCACTATCGCGTTCGATCGCGGTGACGCCGGCGATCGCGCCGACTTACGCTCGCCGTGCATTGGCACCGCGCAGAGCGGCGAAGAACCAGAAAAAAGCCGGGCGGAGCCCGGCTTCGTTGTGTTGCAGGGATGAGGCTTCAGACTGTCTGAATGTTCGACGCCTGCTTTCCCTTCGGGCCTTGGGTGACCTCGAAGCTTACCTTTTGACCTTCCTTCAACGACTTGAACCCCGGCATGTTGATCGCCGAGAAGTGGGCGAACAGATCTTCGCCGCCCCCATCGGGCGTAATGAAGCCGAAGCCCTTCGCATCGTTGAACCACTTAACCGTTCCAGTTGGCATGTTTTCCAATCCCATTAATCAAGAAAAAAATCGGGTCGCACCCGGCCGATGTTTCGATCTCAAGGACAGGAAAGTACGGCGCTTCGGCAACGGCCAACGAGCCGGACAGGTCGTGCTTTAGTACTTGAAATAAAACACAAAGGGCACTATACCCGGCGCCGGGCCATCGGTCAAACCCACCCCCGAAGAACCATTTCAAGCGCGGAATGGGGCCGGCGGGGTGGGAAATCAGCCGTTCAATTCGCGGCGAACAAGCGCCGTACCGGCGCCCAGCGCTCCGAGCTTTCTCCGCGCGACCTCCCTTGAGAGCGGGACCATGCCGCAGTTCGTGCAAGGGTAGATTCTCTCGGCCGGAACGTACTTGAGCGCGCCGCGGATCGTCGCCGCGACGTCCTCGGCGCTCTCCACACGGTCGGTCGCGACATCGATCGCGCCGACGAGTACGTCCTTGCCCTCCAGCAGGGCGATGAGCTCGAGCGGCACGTGCGAGTTGGCGCATTCGAGCGAAACCTGGGCAATTTTTGAATGCGCGAGCAAAGGGAAGGTGTTCTCGTATTGTCGCCACTCGGCGCCCAGCGTCTTTTTCCACTCGATGTTGGCCTTGATCCCGTAGCCGTAGCAGATGTGCACCGCGGTCGCACACTTAAGGCCCTGTGCCGCGCGCTCGAGCGCGGCGATGCCCCAGTCGCGAACTTCGTCGAAATAGACGTTGAAAGCCGGTTCGTCGAACTGGATCACGTCGACGCCAGCCGCCTCGATCGCCCGCGCCTCGTCGTTCAGGATACCGGCGAATACCCAAGCCAGCTTCTCGCGACTGCCGTAGTAGGCGTCGTAGAGCGTATCGACCATGGTCATCGGCCCGGGCAGAGTGTACTTTGTCTTGCGCTGGGTTGCGCCGCACAGGAATCGTGCGTCTTCGGCGAACACCGGGTGCCGTCGCATAACCGCGCTGACGACGACTGGCACATCCGCGTCGTAGCGGCTGCGAATGCGCACGGTCTTCTTGTGCTCGAAGTCGACGCCGTCGAGGCTTTCGATCAGCGTTGTCACGAAATGGCGGCGCGTCTGCTCGCCGTCGGTGACGATGTCGATACCGGCGCGCTCTTGATCGTATAGCGCCAGGCGCACCGCGTCGCGCTTGCCCTCGGCGAGGCGTTCCCCCTCCAGCAGCCACGGCGCCCAAAGCTGGCCGGGAGGCGCAAGCCACGCCGGCTTGGGCAGGCTGCCGGCGATCGTCGTCTGGAGCAGGTTCGGCATCGACGTTCCTCGGGCGGGCGAAAACCGCCGCAGCGATTATAGCCGCCCGCGGCGCGCACTCCGCTCGGCTTGACCGGCGCGCTACGGCAACGTACCTTCGCTCGGGGCGCGATTCGTCCGTGCCGCATTGACCGTTCCCAGCGATGCCCAGGATACTGCTTTCCGATCACGAGTTTCCGGATCCCGATCTCGAGCGCAGGCTGTTCGCGGGCGCGGGTGTCGAACTCCTTGCCGCGCAATGCAGAACCGAAGCCGACGTGATCGCGGCGGCCGCCGGTTGCGTCGGCATCCTGCTGCAATACGCGCCGATCACCGAGAGGGTCATCGCCGCGCTGCCCCAGCTCGGGATGGTCAGCCGGATCGGCGCGGGCTTCGATACCGTCGACACCGCGGCGTGCGCACGGCACGGCATATGGGTGGCCAACTCGCCCGACTACGGCGTCGGCGAAGTCGCGACGCACGCGCTGGCGCTGGCACTCGCGCTGATCCGGAACATCGTCGCTTACCACCGCGATATCCGGGCAGGCCAGTGGCATTACCTGTCTTCCGGGAAACTCAAGCGCGCCGGCGAGATGACGCTGGGCATCGTTGGCCTCGGTCGCATCGGCAAGCGGATGGCGCACGTCTCGCGCAATGTCTTCAAGCGCGTGCTCGCCTGCGACCCGTATCTTATCGATGGCGACTTCCCGGCCTATGTCGAGCGGGCGGCCGATCTCGCCGGGCTCTTCGCGGCGAGCGACGTAATCAGCGTCCACACCCCGCTCAGCGACGAGACGCGAGGCATGATCGACGCGAATGTTCTCGGCCGGATGCGTCCCGGATCATACGTGGTGAACACGGCGCGCGGCGCCATCGTCAATACTGACGATTTGCTTGCGGCACTCGATAGTGGAATACTTGCCGGCGTCGGATTGGACGTGTTGCCGGTCGAGCCGATTCCCGCCGACAGTCCGCTGCTCGGCCACCCGAAGGTGATCCTGACGCCGCATGCCGCGTTCTTCAGCGTGCAGGCGGAGATCGAGCTGCGGCGGAAAGCGGCGCAGAACATCGTCACCTGGCTCAAGACCGGCCGGCCGGATTACGTAGTGGTCGCTGGCAGTAGACGCCCGGTTTAGCTACCGGGCATCGGGACCCGTGAGCGTCGCGAGCAAGCCCGGATGCGAGGCGACCCGCAGCGAGGCGCGGAACAGTACGGCAGAAGTACGGCGAGCGCCGAGTGCTCAGTGGCCAATGAGCGCAACAAAGCAGACGGGCCGCACAGCAGCTCACGAAGGAGGAAGATTGGCAGCCGTAGGAATCCGGGCGGTTCACAAGCACTTCGGCTCGACGCATGTTATTCGGGGTGTCGACGTCGACATCGCCGACGGTGAATTCTGCGTCCTGGTCGGACCGTCGGGCTGCGGCAAGTCCACGCTGCTGCGCATGATCGCAGGGCTCGAGGAGATCAGTGAAGGCGAGATCGCCATCGGCGGCAGGGTGGTGAACCGTGTTCCGCCCAAGCAGCGCGACATCGCGATGGTCTTCCAGAATTACGCGCTCTACCCTCACATGACGGTGCGCGACAACATGTCGTTCGCGCTCATGCTGGCCAAGCAATCCAAGGTCGAGATCGAGACGCGCGTGAAAAAAGCCGCCGACATCCTCGGCCTTTCCGGCCTGCTCGAACGCTACCCGCGCCAGCTTTCCGGCGGCCAGCGTCAGCGCGTCGCGATGGGCCGCGCAATCGTGCGCGACCCGCAGGTCTTTCTCTTCGACGAACCGCTTTCCAACCTCGATGCCAAGCTCCGCGTGCAAATGCGAACGGAGATCAAGGAGCTGCACCAGCGCTTGAAGACGACTTCGATCTACGTCACGCACGACCAGATCGAAGCGATGACCATGGCCGACAAGATCGTGGTCATGCGCGACGGAGTGGTCGAGCAGATCGGCGATCCGCTGTCGCTGTACGACAATCCGAATAACACCTTCGTCGCGGGATTCATCGGCTCACCGGCGATGAACATGATTCCCGGGACCGCGCGCGTGAACGGCGATGGCGCTTGCGTCGATTTCGGCGACGGCACGACGCTGCCGCTGCCGTTTGGAGCGCATGCGGCCGACGGGCAGGGCGTCCTCTACGGCGCCCGGCCCGAGCACTTTCTCGTGACGGAAGGGGCGGGCCTGCCTACGGAGGTCGTTGTCGTCGAGCCCACCGGCGCCGACACGCAGCTCTATTGCCGCTTCAAAAGCCAGGAAGTCACTTCGCTGGTTCGCGACCGGACGAGTTGCCGCGCCGGCGACCGGATCAACCTAAAGCCGGATCTCGGCCGCGCCCATCTGTTCGATGCCGGCAGCGGCGAGCGGCTGACCCGATAGATTTCATCGATTCGAGCCTGCACGACTCGCAACGACTCGAAGCGCAACATCCCTTGAGGAGGAGACCATGAGCAAATTCAAGCGTCGCGATTTTCTGAAAGCCACGGCCGGCGTCGCTGCCGGAGGCGCGCTCGCTGCCGGATCGGCGTTGTTCGCCGCCGAGGCGCAAGCGCAGCAATATAAGGTTACGCCTGAGAAAGGCGCCAAGCTCCGCGTGCTGCGCTGGAAGCGTTTCGTCCAGGGCGACGAAGACATGTGGGCCGAAAACACCAAGAAATTCACGCAGGCAACTGGGATCGATGTGCGTATCGACGCCGAGGGCTGGGAGGACGTGCGGCCGAAGGCAGCCGTCGCGGCAAACGTCGGCAGCGGGCCCGACATCATCATCGGCACGTTCGAGGACGCGCACCAGTATCCGGAGAAACTGGTCGACGTTACCGACGTCTGCAATTACCTCGGCGGCAAGTATGGCGGGTGGTACGACGTGTGCAAATCGTACTGCACCCACAAGGGCAAATGGATCGCAGTGCCCATGGGCTGCGCGGGCAATGCGCTCGTCTATCGCATCAGCGCTGCGAAGGCCGCGGGATTCGACTCGATCCCGAAGGACCTTCCGGGGTTCCTCAAGCTTTGCCAGGGCCTGAAGGCGAAAGGCCTGCCGCCTGGATTTGCGCTCGGCAACGCAACGGGCGACGGCAATATCTGGACCCATTGGCTGGTCTGGTCACACGGTGGCAAGATGGTCGACGAGAAGAACAACATCGTCATCAACAGCCCGGAAACCATCGCTGCGCTCGAATACGGCAAGCAGCTCTACGAGACGTTCGTTCCCGGCACGCTATCCTGGCTCGATCCGAACAACAACAAGGCATTCCTCGACGGCCAGATCGGGATCACGACCAACGGCATCTCGATCTACTACGCCGCGAAGAACTCGCAAGATCCGAAGGTGAAGGAAATGGCGGCCGACATCGGGCATGCCAACCTGCCGGTGGGGCCCGTGGGCAAGACCACCGAGCTCAACCTTTTCTTCCCGATGATGCTGTTCAAGTACTCCAAGTATCCGAACGCCGCCAAGGCCTACCTCGCGTTCATGATGGAGAAGCAGCAATACGAACCGTGGCAACAAGCCTCGATCGGCTACGTGACACAGCCGCTCAAGGCCTACGAGTCGAACCCGATCTGGACCGTCGATCCGAAGCACACTCCATACCGCGACGCCATGAAGATCATGCTGCCGAACGGCTATGCCGGAGAGATGGGCTATGCGTCGGCGGCGGCAATGGCCGACTTCATCATCGTCAACATGGTCGCAGAGGCCGCTTCGGGCTCGAAGACCCCGAAGGAGGCGGCGGAGCGGGCGCAGAAGCGCGCCGAGCGCTACTACAAAGTGTGATATTGCGATCAGCCCGGCCTTCGATTTCTCGTTAGTCGAGGCAACCAGCCGGGCTGACGCAATATCTGCGCGGATTGAAGCGGGCGCCTGCGGCGCCCCTTAATCCGCGCAAAACCAATTACGCAAAACCAGCCGCGCGACGCATTGAGGCCGCATGCCGTCACCTCCAAGCGCGCTCTCGCGCGCCCTCGACAACCGCAACGTTCTCGGGCTGCTGTTCATGCTGCCCGCGGCGGCGCTGTTGCTGCTTTTCCTGACGTATCCGCTGGGGCTCGGCACTTACCTCGGCTTCACCGACACCAAGATCGGGCGCAGCGGCGTATGGATCGGCCTGGAGAACTATGAGTTTCTGTGGGGCGACGCAGTCACGCGCCTGGCGCTGTTCAACACGCTCTTCTACACCTTGATCGCCAGCGTCATCAAGTTCGTGCTCGGGCTCTGGCTGGCGCTGCTTCTCAACAAGCACCTGCCGTTCAAGGCATTCTTCCGGGCGGTCGTGCTGCTGCCGTTCATCGTGCCGACGGCACTTTCCGCACTCGCCTTCTGGTGGATTTACGACTCGCAGTTCTCGATCATCAGCTGGGTCCTTCTGAAGATGGGGCTCATCGATCACTACATCGACTTCCTCGGCGATCCGTGGAACGCACGATTCTCGACCATCGCCGCCAACATCTGGCGCGGCGTGCCGTTCGTTGCCATCACGCTGCTCGCCGGGCTGCAGACGATATCGCCGTCGTACTACGAAGCGGCGAGCCTCGACGGCGCGTCGCCCTGGCAGCAGTTCCGCCACGTCACGCTGCCGCTCCTGACGCCGATCATCGCCGTCGTCATGACGTTCTCGGTGCTGTTCACGTTCACCGATTTTCAGCTGATCTACGTGCTCACGCGCGGCGGGCCGCTCAACGCGACGCACCTGATGGCGACGCTTTCGTTCCAGCGCGCGATCCCCGGCGGCAATCTGGGCGAAGGCGCCGCGATCGCGACCGCGATGGTGCCATTCCTGCTGGCGGCGATCCTGCTCAGCTACTACGGGCTGCAACGGCGCGCGTGGCAGCAGGGCAGCGGAGACAAATGAGCACGGCAAATACGGCCGGGGACCGGCCGGTCGATTCGCAGGGCATGAGCTATCTCGTGTCCGCGCAGCGCCGCTTCTTCACCATTTATCTTCCGCTCGGTGCGTTCCTTTTCGTGCTGCTGTTCCCGTTCTACTGGATGGCCATTACGACGTTCAAGCCGGATGAGGAACTGCTGTCGCGCGAGGGTAATCCGTTCTGGGTCAACAACCCGACGCTCGCGCACGTCAAGAAGCTTCGGTGGTATCCACCGCGCTTTCATTGTTCTGCAGCGTTCTTGCCGCCTACGCCATCGAGCGGCTGCGCTACCGCGGCTCGCGCTACGTCGGCGCGAGCATCTTTCTCGCCTACCTGGTGCCACCGTCGATTCTGTTCATCCCTTTGGCGACCATGGTCTACCAGCTCAATCTCTTCGACACGAGGCTCGCGCTGATCCTGACCTATCCGACGTTCCTGATCCCGTTCTGCACCTGGCTCCTGATGGGCTATTTCAAGACTATTCCCTTCGAGCTCGAGGAGTGTGCGCTGATCGACGGGGCGAACCGGTTCCAGATCCTGGTCAAGATCGTCCTGCCGCTGGCGGTGCCGGGGCTCATCTCGGCCGGAATATTCGCGTTCACACTGTCGTGGAATGAGT
>WNGA01007770.1_pt1 | contig 39216 bp, 37 predicted proteins | sample 5400061 | NCBI WGS metagenome assembly WNGA01 (sample SAMN13153366, study PRJNA577476) | soil metagenome | isolation source: 100 cm soil or saprolite under grassland replicate 2 | place: USA:California | collected 2016-06-15
GTCAATGCGGCCTTGTGTGCGGAAGCAGAAAGTGCAGGAAGTGCAGAAAGACGCATGGCCGACGCGGCGTAGGCAGGCGAGGAGGGCTTTCTGCACTTCCTGCACTTGATGGGCTGCCTGAGTCCGTTCACGCTACGGCTTTTGGGGGCGGTCGAGAATCCCGGCCACCAGCGCCATGCGAACCAGATCCGACAGGCTTGCCGCGTTCATCTTGGTCATCAGGTTGGCCCGGTAGATTTCCACGGTGCGCGGGCTGATCCCGAGATCGTACGCGATCGTCTTGTTGGGGTGGCCGCTGACCAAGCCTTCCAGCACTTGGCGCTCGCGATTCGACAGCGACGCGAGCTTGTCATTGATTTCCGCACGATCCGCGCTGCGCTTGCTGTCGTCGGCATGGCTGCTGAGCGAGGAGCGCACGGCCGCCAGCAACGCGTCGTCATCGAACGGTTTCTCGAAAAAATCGACGGCCCCCAGTTTCATCGCTTCGACGGCGAGCGGGACATCGCCATGTCCGGTGATGACGATCACCGGCACGGCAATCTTGAGCTCGTTCAGGCGCCGCAACAGATCGATGCCGCTGATATCCGGCATTCTCACATCGGTGATGACGCAGCCGGAGCCGGCCGGCGGACGGGCAGCAAGGAAGGCGGCGGCACTTTCGTAAGTCTTGACTTCGATCCGCGCGGTCCGAAGCAGAAATTCAAGCGATCGCCGGACGGCATCGTCGTCATCGATCACATGCACAATGACGTCAGACTGCATCGCCGATATCCTCCTTGCTCACCCCGCGAAGGGTGAAGCGGAAAACCGTGCCGCCGCCCGGGTTGGGATCGGCCCAGATCTGTCCGCCATGGCCCTCGATGATGGTGCGCGAGATCGACAAGCCGACACCCATGCCGTCGCGCTTGGTGGTGACGAACGGCTGGAACAGTTGCGAGGTCATCTCGGGGGCGATGCCGGAGCCGGTATCGCCCACGCTGATCGTCACCGAGTTCTCCTCGGTCGCGGCGGCAGCGATCACCAGTTCGCGCTTGTCGGATGCCTCCATGGCCTCGATCGCATTTCGCACCAAATTGAGCAGCACCTGTTGTATTTGCACCTTGTCGGCGAGCACGAGATCGACGGCGGGATCGAATTGAAATCGGACCCGAACCCCTTGGTCTTTGGCTCCCACCAGCGCCAGTGCGCTGGCTTCCTCGATAAGCTTCTTGACACTCTCGACGCGGCGCTCGCTTTCGCCGCGGGCGACGAAGTCGCGCAGCCGGCGAATGATCTGTCCGGCCCGCATCGCTTGCTCGGCCGCCTTGTCCATGGCGTCGCGCATCATGGCGGAGTTCTCGTCGGGGCTGTGCTCGAGCAGCCGCCGCGAGCCCTTCATGTAGTTGGCGATGGCCGAAAGCGGCTGGTTGAGCTCATGGGCGAGCGTCGAGGCCATCTCGCCCATGGCGGTCAAGCGCGAGATGTGCACGAGCTCGGTTTGCAATTCCTGCAGCCGCGCTTCGGTCTGCTGCCGTTCGGTCAGGTCGCGGATGAATCCGGTGAAGAATCGCTGGTTGCCCGATTTCATTTCGCCGACCGCAAGCTCCATCGGGAACGTGGACCCGTCATTGCGTTCGCCGACGACCACGCGACCGATGCCGATGATGCGGCGCTCGCCGGTATTTAGGTAGCGCGCCAGATAGCCATCGTGGCCCTCGCGGTAGGGCGAGGGCATCAGCATCTTTACGTTCCGTCCCAAGACGTCCGCAGCGGCGTAGCCGAACAGTCGCGCCGCTGCGGCACTGAATGATCGCATGATTCCGCGCTCGTCGATGACGATCATGGCGTCGGGGATGGTGTCGAGAATCGATTGAAGATGGGCCTCGCGGGCGAGCGTATCCTGGGTGCTCACGGCGGCGCGCAGCCGAGTGCGCTGCAAGTGCGCGCCGCCCCATGCCATGCCGATGCCGATCGCCGCAAAGGCGGCGGCGTTCACCAATTCAGGCTGGCTGAAGTTCGGGAAACCGGAGCCGACGAAAAAGCTGCCGAGCACCAGTCCGAGCGCCGTCGCCAACAGGCCCGGGCCCAATCCGCCCAGACCGGCCGCGACCAACACCGCCGGTGCGAAGAACAGATACGGTGCCTCGTCCTGCAGAATCGGCTGCAGCGCGACGCGGGCGGCAAGCGCGAGCGCCACTGCAACAGGCGCCAGGCCGTAGCGCATGACGCTCGACCACGGCACAGGCACCCCTGGCCGCGCGTGCCGAGCATCGGCGTCAGGTGGTTTCATGGCGAAATCGGCCATCATGCTGCACGAGCCGTTATCCCTCACCGAAAGTGGGCAAATTTCCGACGAAACCCGCGGTTGGTCACCTCCGGGAAAGCCCTTAGGGACGATATCTGAATTTTCTACCTTCGGCTCGGGGACTATCCATGGCGTCAGCAGAATTCAACAGGAGACGAGCCATGCTGACGCAGTCGACGATCCACGCCGCTTCCGCCCGGCCCGCAACGGCGCGGGGAGCCGTCCCGCCGGTGGTTTCCCACCCTCTCGGCGGCTCGATCGAGCTGATGGGTGCGTCGATGTCGTTTGCTCGCAATGTCGAAATCTACGGCGAGAACGAGCCTGCCGACTACCTCTACAAGGTCATCAGCGGAACGGTGCGGACCTACAAGGTTCTCAGCGACGGCCGCCGTCAGATCGGCGCCTTCTATCTTCCCGGCGACATTTTCGGCCTCGAGATGGGCGATGAGCACACCTTCTCCGCCGAGGCCATCACCGACTCGAAGGTGCTGGTCATCAAGCGCAGCGCCGTGGTCGGGCTCGCCGCGCGCGACAACGAGGTCGCTCGCCAGCTCTGGACCGTGACCGGCCGCGAGCTGCGCCGCGTGCAGGATCACATCCTGCTCCTGATCAAGACCGCGCAGGAGCGGGTCGTCAGCTTCCTGCTCGAGATGGCGGCGCGCATGCCCGCCGGCAACGCGGTCGAGCTGCCGATGTCTCGCCAGGACATCGCCGATTATCTCGGGCTCACGATCGAGACCGTGTCCCGCACTCTGACCCACCTTGAAAATGCCGCGGCGATCGAACTGCCGAGCTCCCGGCGCATCGTATTGCGCAATCGGAACGCGCTCGGGCGCCTGAATGGTTGATCCTGATCGGCTGTCTCTGGAGGCGACAATGAAAAACCCCCTCAATGCCGTTGCGGGCTGGTGGCGCAATTGGACGGCCGTCCGCGCAAATATGGCGAGCCTGGATTGTTGCGGTGCCGACGAAGCAGGACGCATCGCCCATGACGTGGGCGTGACCACGTCGGAGTTGCGGGCGCTCGCCGGCAAATGGCCGGAGTCGGCGGATTTGCTCAACCGCCGGCTCGCCGCGCTCGAGCTTGATCCGGAGGAGATCCGGCGCGCCGAGCCAGGAGTCCTCCCGGACCTGCAGCGCGTATGCACGATGTGCGCGAACGAACGAGAATGCGAGCACGACTTGGCTTCGGATCCGTCCGATCCGGTCTGGCGCGACTATTGTCCGAACGTGATGACGCTCGACGCTTCGACGGCCGAACGGGCCAAGTCAGCGAAGACGACTTGAATGGCGCGCTTGGCCCCAACCCAAGTTCGGTGGGCGGCGATCACGGCTGCCGCTGGATCGTTGTGGTCGGCCGATCCGTCAGCCGCCCAATCGCCCGCCGCGCAAAGAGGGCTGACATTCACTCTGGGCGTTGGAAACGGCGTTCATATTGAAGGCGCTCGAAAATATTGCCGCGTTTGCCGCCGTACTCGTGCTCGTTGCTACTATCGGGCGATGGGTCGGGCATCGGGCTTCGCCGACATTGTGAGAATGACGTTTGCTTTCGAGCCTCGTCCGTCAATCAAGCTACGAATCGAATAGCACTGCGGCTGCCGAAAGCAGCCTCACGATGGCAAAAGCAATCGGCGATTTGACTTGAATCAAAGCTCACGTCAATGCGTCGCACCATGATGACCATGATGGCGGGCAGGTTCGCAGAAGCGAAGGTCCGAGCCACGCTTTTGAGGCTAAGGACATGGCGCTCTCTACCGTCGCACGAAAAACCATGACCATCGGCGAAGGAGGCTCGGCATTTGCCTTCGCGAATCTGGCACTTCTTTCGGTTGTCGTTGCGGCGAATGCGTACACGCCGGAATACGCCTTTCACGCCTATCTGTTCGCGGGCGCAAGCGTTGCCGCGGTGTTCGCGGTCATTAACCGCTACTACGATCGGCCGGTCGAGTTGCCGCCGCTCACCATCGGCGGCAAGCCCAACTACAATATGGCGCCGGTCAAGGTCGCGACGGTGGCGGCGATGTTCTGGGGCATTGCCGGGTTCACCGTCGGGCTGTGGGCGGCACTCGAGCTCGCCTTTCCGGTCCTCAATTTCGATTTGCCCTGGTTGTCGTTCGGCCGCATCCGGCCCCTGCACACCTCGGCGGTGATCTTTGCTTTCGGCGGCAACGTACTGATCGCGACGTCGTTCTACGTGGTGCAGCGGACCTGCCGCGCGCGACTCGCCGGCGACATCGCGCCGTGGTTCGTGGTGCTCGGCTACAACTTTTTCATAGTGATCGCCGGGACCGGTTATCTCCTCGGCATCACCCAGTCCAAGGAATACGCCGAGCCCGAGTGGTACGCCGACCTGTGGCTCACGGTCGTTTGGGTCGTCTACTTTCTCGTCTATCTCGGCACCATCATGCGGCGCAGCGAGCCGCACATCTACGTCGCCAACTGGTTCTATCTCGCCTTCATTCTCACCATCGCGGTGCTGCATCTCGGCAACAATGCCGCGATCCCGGTGTCGCTGTTCTCGCCGAAGTCCTACATCGTCTGGTCGGGCGTGCAGGATGCGATGGTGCAATGGTGGTACGGCCACAACGCGGTCGGCTTCTTCCTCACCGCCGGCTTCCTCGCCATCATGTACTACTTCATCCCGAAGCGGGCCGAGCGGCCGGTCTATAGCTATCGGCTGTCGATCATCCACTTCTGGGCGCTGATCTTTCTCTACATCTGGGCCGGGCCGCATCATCTGCACTACACCGCGCTGCCCGATTGGGCGCAGACGCTGGGCATGACGTTCTCGATCATGCTGTGGATGCCCTCATGGGGCGGCATGATCAACGGAATCATGACGCTCTCGGGCGCATGGGACAAGCTGCGCACCGACCCGGTGCTGCGCATGATGGTGGTGTCGGTCGCCTTCTACGGCATGGCGACCTTCGAAGGGCCGCTGATGTCGGTGAAGGCGGTCAACTCGCTCTCGCATTACACCGACTGGACCATCGGCCACGTGCATTCGGGCGCGCTCGGCTGGGTCGGCTACGTCTCGTTCGGCGCCATCTATTGCCTGGTGCCGTGGCTGTGGAATCGGGAGCGGCTCTACTCGCTCAAGCTCGTCAACTGGCACTTCTGGATCTCGTCCATCGGCATCGTGCTTTACATCTCGGCGATGTGGGTGTCGGGCATCCTGCAAGGCCTGATGTGGCGCGCCTACACCAAGCTGGGCTTCCTCGAATATTCCTTCATCGAGACGGTCGAGGCGATGCATCCGTTCTACGTCATCCGCGCGCTCGGCGGCGCGCTCTTTCTCGCCGGCGCGCTGATCATGGTCTGGAACCTGTGGCGGACCGTCTATCCGCGCGAGGTCGCCGCTGCCGCCGACAAACCGGCGCTGGCGGCGGCCGAGTGAGGAGGCTCCGATGTCGCTTTGGAAGAAACATGCCGTCTTCGAGAAGAACTCGATCCTGCTGGTCATCGGCGTGCTGATCGTGATCGCGATCGGTGGTCTCGTGGAGATCACGCCGCTGTTCTATCTCAAGAGCACAATCGAGAAAGTCGACGGCATGCGGCCCTACACGCCGCTCGAGCTCGCCGGGCGCAACATCTATGTGCGCGAAGGCTGCTACAACTGCCATTCGCAAATGATCCGTCCGCTGCGCGACGAGGTCGAGCGCTACGGGCATTATTCGCTGGCGGCCGAGAGCATGTATGATCGGCCGTTCCAGTGGGGATCGAAACGCACCGGCCCCGACTTGGCGCGCGTCGGCGGCAAGTATTCCGACGACTGGCACCGCGATCATCTCAATGCCCCGAAGTCGATGGTGCCGGGCACGGTGATGCCGGCCTATCCATGGCTGGTCAAGACCGAGCTCGACTTCAGCCATATCGACGACGATTTGAGGGTGCAGGCGCAGCTCGGCGTGCCCTATACGGTCGAGATGATTGCCCGTGCGGTCAACGATCTGCGCGCGCAGGCCACGAGCGACGCTCCGGAAGCCGCCGATCTGGCCAAGCGCTATCCCAGGACGCAGGCGCGCGACTATGACGGCAACCCGGAGCGCATCACCGAAGCCGACGCCTTGATCGCCTATCTGCAGGTGCTCGGCACGCTCGTCGACTTCAAGCTCTACAACGACAAAGCCAACGTCCGTTGAGGAGGACCGTCCGTGTCCGCGACCTATCTGGTTCTCGCGCATTTCGCCCAGACCTGGGGCCTCGCCTATTTCTTCCTGGTGTTCCTGGTCGTGCTGATCTACGCGCTCCGGCCGTCGCGCCGGAAGCAATTCGATGACGCCGCCCGCATGCCGCTTCGCGAGGACTGACATGGCCGACGAAAAACACGATGTCGACGCCATTACCGGCACCGCCACCACCGGCCACGTCTGGGACGGCATCCGCGAGCTGAACACGCCGCTGCCGCGCTGGTGGGTGTGGCTGTTCTACGCCACGATCATTTGGTCGGTCGGCTACTGGATCGTCTATCCATCCTGGCCGCTGGTCTCGTCCTATACGAGGGGCGCGTTCGCCTGGCACTCGCGCGAGGCGGTGGTCTCCGATCTCGATGCGCTCAAGGCGCAACGCGGTCCGATGGTCGGCAAGCTGGCGGCCGCCTCGTTGCAGCAGATCGCATCCGACCCGCAGCTGCTCGATTTCGCGCGGGCGCAGGGGCGGCCGGCTTTCGCCGAGAATTGCGCGCCATGCCACGGCTCCGGCGGCGGCGGCGGGCGCGGCTATCCGAATCTCAATGACGATGAATGGATTTGGGGCGGCACGCTCGACGACATCGCGCAGACGATCCGCCACGGTATCCGCTCCGGCGACGCCAACGGCCGCGGAGGCGTGGCGATGCCAGCCTTCGGCCGTGACGGCGTTCGCCGACAACTGTGCCGTCTGCCATGGCGACGCCGGCAAGGGCAAGCGCGAGCTCGGAGCGCCGGATCTGACCGACCCGATCTGGCTCTACGCCTCCGACAAGGCGGCGATCGTCGACGGCATCTGGAACGGGCGCGGCGCCGTGATGCCGGCCTGGGCGGGGCGGCTCGACGACGCGACGATCAAGGCGCTGGCGGTGTACGTGCACACCTTCGGCGGCGGGGAGAAGTGAGATCATGTGCCCAGGCTGCGACATCGCGGTCGATCTGCAGGCGGCGCGGTCGGCCGGGCCGCCTCTGCTCCAGCTCGTCAAGGATGCGGAAGTTGCGGCGCCCGGATCGCCGGCGGCGTCGCGACCTCCGGCAACCTTGCCCAAGCCCGACCCGGAAGGTTCGCTCTATATCGCGCGCCGGAAGATCTATCCGCAGCGCGTCAAGGGCACGTTCCGCACGGTCAAATGGATCGTGCTGTTCATTACGCTCGGCATTTATTACGGGCTGCCGTTCGTGCGTTGGGACCGAGGTCCGAACGCGCCCGACCAGGCGGTGCTGATCGACTTTCCCAACAGCCGGTTCTACTTCTTCTTTATCGAGATCTGGCCGCAGGAGGTCTATTACCTCACCGGCCTGCTCATCATCGCGGCAATGACGCTGTTCCTGATGAATGCGGTCGCCGGGCGCGTCTGGTGCGGCTATCTCTGTCCGCAAACCGTGTGGACCGACCTGTTCCAGACCATCGAGCGCTGGGTCGAAGGCGACCGGCGCGAGCATCTGCAGCGAGACCAGCAGCCGTGGACCGTCGAGCGGCTCGCGCGTGCCGGGTTCAAGCATTTCCTCTGGTTGATGGTGGCGTGGTGGACCGGCGGCGCCTGGGTGCTCTACTTCGCGGATGCGCCGACGCTGGTGGAGGATTTGGCGACCTTCGAGGCGCCGCTCATCGCCTATGGCTGGATCGGCATCCTCACCTTCACGACCTATGCGCTGGCCGGCCACATGCGCGAGCAGGTCTGCCTCTACATGTGCCCGTGGCCGCGCATCCAAGCCGCGCTCACCGACGAGCATGCGCTCAACGTCACCTACCGATACGACCGCGGCGAGCCGCGCGGCTCGGTCAAGAAGAACGCCGCACTGCGCCAGCAGGGCCAGCCCGCCGGCGACTGCATCGACTGCTTCCAATGCGTCTATGTCTGCCCGACCGGCGTCGACATCCGCAACGGCCCCGATCTGGGCTGCATCCAGTGCGGGCTCTGCATCGACGCTTGCGATGCGGTGATAGCGAAGATCGGCCAGCCGCCGCGGCTCATCGCCTACGAAACCGACGTCAACATCAAGCGCCGCCTGCAGGGCTTGCCGGCACTCTACAAGATTTTCCGCATGCGTACGGGGTTCTACGCGGCGGTCATCGCCATCGTCGGCGCCGTGATGCTGTACGCGCTGGCGACGCGCCGGGACGAGGCGATCAGCGTCATCCATGACCGCAATCCGATGTTCGTGCGGCTCGCCGATGGCGAGCTGCGCAACGCATTCACGGTGCGCATCCTCAACAAAGCGCTCGAGACCCGCAGCTTCGTGCTGACCGTCGACGGCCTCACCGATATCGACCTCAAGATCATCGGCGAGACGGTGACGACCGGGCGGACCGCGGTGGTCGCGGTCGGTCCCGACCAGACCCACGAATTGCGGGCGCTGGTCGGCACCTATCAGAGCCTACCGCCGGCGGCCTCGATTCCGCTGACCTTCCGCATCACCGACCCCAAGACCGGGAAGCAGGCGAGCGCGGTCGACCATTTCCGCGGGCCATGAGGACGCCGATGTCGACATGTGATTCCAGCAGCGGCGACGGATACGCACCGAAAGAGCTGACGGGGCGGACCGTGCTCATCTGCCTGGTGGCCTTTTTCGCGATCGTCGCCGGCGTCAACGCCATCATGATCCGGGCTGCGGTGTCGACCTTCGGCGGCGTCGAGACCGAGAACGCCTATCAGGCCGGCCTCGCTTTTGCCCGGGAGATCGCCGCGGTGGAGGCCCAGGACGCATTGCACTGGCAGGTGCGCGCAAGGGTTTCGGCCGAGGCCGGAGCGACGCGGATCGAGGTGGCGGCCACGGACGCCGCCGGCCTGCCGCTCCACGGCTTGCAGGCAACCGCGCGTCTCGTGCATCCGACCGACCGGCGTGCCGACCACGTCGTGCCGCTCGGCGAGCAAGCGGCGGGCCAGTTCCAGGGACGGACAACCGCAGTGGTCGGGCAGTGGGCCCTCGTCATCGAGCTGTCGCGCGACGGCAGCCGCATGTTCCGCTCCAGGAACCGCGTCTTTGTGCGCTGAGGAAATGCGATGTCGGAGGCCCTCGATCTTTCGATCTATGTCCGACGGGATGGCCATGCGGCGCATATGGATCTGGCCGTGGAAGGCGTCGGCTGCGCGGGTTGCATCCGCAAGATCGAGGACGGTTTGAAGCAGGTGCCTGGTGTCATCGACGCCCGCCTCAACTTCAGCAACCGCCGGCTTGCCGTGTGCTGGCGGGACGGCGCGCTCGAGGCGGGCGAGGTGATCCGTGCGCTGGAGCGGATCGGCTACCGCGCCCACCCGTTCGAGCCGGAGCGCGCGGAGGCCGACGAGACACGGCATGCGCGCCGGCTCATGAAATGCCTCGCCGTGGCCGGCTTCGCCGCCATGAACATCATGCTGCTCTCGGTATCGGTCTGGTCGGGTCACCTCACGGACATGGCCCCGGAAACGCGCGATTTCTTTCATTGGCTCTCGGCGCTCATCGCATTGCCCGCGGTGGCTTATGCCGGCCAGCCGTTCTTCCAGAGCGCGTTGCGCGCGATCCGCGCACGGCAGCTCAACATGGACGTGCCGATCTCGCTCGGCGTGCTGCTCGCGCTCGGGGTGTCGGTGGTCGAGACCGCGAACCACGCCGAGCACGCCTATTTCGATTCGGCCGTGATGCTGCTGTTCTTCCTGCTGTGCGGCCGCTATCTCGATCACGCCATGCGGCGCAAGACGCGGGCGGTCGCCGGCAATCTCGCCGCGCTGAAGGCCGAGGTCGCGCATCGCTTCGATGGCGGCGGGGAGCTCGTCATGGTGCCGGTCGCCGCGCTCAGTCCCGGCGACCGCCTGCTGGTGCGGCCGGGCGAACGGGTGCCGGCCGACGGGATCGTGATCTCGGGACGCTCGGAGATCGATGACAGCTTGATCACCGGCGAGACCGCGCGCCGGAACGTCGCCGCCGCGGCAACGATCTATGCCGGCAGCATGAACTACTCCGGCGCGCTGACGATGCGCGTGAGCGCCGCCGGCGCCGGAACGCTGATCGACGAGGTCGAGCGTTTGCTGGAAAAGGCGGTCGGCTCGCGGTCGCGTTATCTGCGGCTCGCCGACCGCGCGGCCCGCCTCTATGCGCCTATGGTGCACACCACCGCGGCGCTCACCGCCGTCGGATGGCTCGTGGCCGGTGCATCGCTGCACGATTCGATCATCACGGCGATTGCCGTGCTCATCATTACCTGCCCATGCGCGCTGGCGCTCGCGATCCCGGCGGTCCAAGTGGTCGCGTCGGGCGCCCTGTTCCGCGCAGGCATCATCGTGCACGCCGGCGATGCCATCGAGCGGCTGGCCGAGGCCGATACGGTCGTCTTCGACAAGACCGGAACGCTGACGCTGCCCGAGCCGCGGGTCGTCAACGCCGCCGACCTCGATCCGGACCTGGTTACGAAGGCCGCGCGGCTGGCGCTCTCCAGCCGTCATCCCTTGGCTGCGGCGGTGGCGCGCGAGGCGCGCGATCGCGCGCCGTATGAAGGCGCGGTCGAGGAGCCGGGGCAGGGCGTGCGCGCCGTCATCGACGGCAGCGAGGCCCGGCTCGGCAGCCCGGCCTTCTGTGGCCTCGGGGACGCCGAAGCGGCTCTACCGCACGAGCCGGGCACGTCCGTCATCGCCTTCGCTCATGCTGGTCGTTCGCTCTTGCTTGCGATCCGCCAGACGCTGCGTCCGGACGCCGTGGCGGTCGTGTCGTCGCTCAGAGAACGGGGCCTCGATCTCATCATCCTATCGGGCGATCGGCACGCGGCCGTGGCGCCGGTCGCTGCCGCGCTCGGCATCGGCCATTGGCTGGCGGGCCTCAGTCCGGTGGAGAAAATCGCAACCATCGACCTCTTGAAGGATGAGGGCCGCCGCATTCTCATGGTCGGCGACGGCCTCAACGACGCGCCGGCGCTGGCCGCCGCGCATGTGTCGCTGTCGCCGATCAGCGCCGCCGACCTCACCCAGGCGCAGGCCGACGCGGTGTTTCTCGGCGAGCGGCTGCAGCCCATGCTCGAGGCCGTGGCCGTCGCCCGCCGCGCCCGCCGCCTGATGCAGCAGAATCTGTGGCTCGCCGTGATCTACAACGCGGTCGCCGTGCCGATCGCCGTCGCGGGCTACGTCACCCCGCTGATCGCGGCGGCGGCGATGTCCGGCTCCTCGATCCTGGTCACGCTCAATGCGTTGCGGGCGCGCCGCCGTGCCCGCCGGCCGTCCTTGGACCGGAGCGAGCTTGGCCATTCGCTCGAACCGAGCGTGAGGCCGTCATGAACGTGCTGATCTATCTCGTCCCGATGGCGCTGGCGCTGGGGCTCGCCGGTCTCGCGGCCTTCGTATGGGCGCTGAGCAATGACCAGTACGAGGACCTCGAGGGCGCCGCCATCCGCCCGCTGCTCGACGATGATTTGAGCCCATCGGACCGCTGACGATCGGGCCACTTGATGCGCGCTCCGCCTGTGCTTGCCCTTGGTGCGGTCAGGAGGCTTGCGGTCGGGGCGCGGATTTTGTCTGAAATCATCAGGCCATATATGCCGTTGGCGACTGCCTGGTCTTCTCTATGCGCCCGTGATAGCGCCGAGCATCATCTCGATACGACCATTGCCCCACATTGGGAGCAGCAAACGGGCATAGCCACGGTCTCGTCTACTTCCAGTCGGCCATGCACGGCTGAAAAACGTCGCCGACCTGGCTTCAATCGTCGCACTCGCCTGGGCGGTGAAGAATTCGAACGGCGTCGTAGCATCGATCTCGTCCACGAACTTACCTTGCAGATCCGAGCCGTAACGCTCCCGAATTTGCGTCCCGACCGAATTGAGCCGGAATCGCTGGGGCTTCTCGAATGCATCGACCAGCATCAGGCGATCTGAGAGATCAGGCAGCGACGAGAGCTTGACGTCGTCCCAAAAAGGCATGTTGTTCTCGCCTCGTTTGAGACTCTCCCAATAGTCCCGCACACGGTCGAGGTCCAACGGCAATTTTTCGGGAAGGGCAAAGGGTGGCGTTGCTGGTGTCATGGCCGTCTCACCTGTGAAATTGGGCGGAGTTACACTGGATGCGGACCAATTCGATGCTTTCGTAAAGCCGCGCGACGTCCGGTGCGTGGCAGAGCTCGGTTCCGGGGCTTAGCACGGCGGCCGAACCGGCCGCGACTCCATATCGAAATGCATCGACGACGCTGCCGCCGGCCGCCAGGCTCCACACCATTCCGCCGACGAAACTGTCGCCGGCGCCCACCGTACTGACCGGCCGAATGTCCGGCGTGCGGGCGAAATGCGCGGCATCCTGCGTCACCAGGAGTGCGCCCTTCTCCGCCAGCGTGAGGGCAACCACCTCGGCGCGTCCGGTGTCGATGAGTCTCCGGCATGCGCTCAGCCGCGCGTCCTTATCTGCAAGCGGGAGGCCGACGAATTCCTGCAGTTCACGCAGGTTGGGTTTCACCAGATAGACGCCTTCTTGCAACGCGGCCGCAAGGGGTTTGCCTGACGTGTCTACAATCACCTTCGATCCGCGTGCCTTTGCGATCCGAGCCACTTGCGCATAGAAATCGTCAGGCACGCCGGGCGGCAGGCTGCCGCTGCCGACGACGAATGGCGGCAGGTCATCCCACGTCTGCAGTGCGTGCAGGCATGCACGCCACTCCGGCTCGGCGAGCGGGGCTCCTGGCAGAACAAAGCGGTACTGATTCCCGCTCTTGCGCTCGAGCACTGTGAAATCCTCCCGCGTTTCTTCCGCGATCACGATTGCCAGGCTTCGGACCCCTTCACGCTCGACCAGACCGCGCAGGCGCTGCCCGCTCGCACCTCCCGCGGGGTAAACCGCCGCGACCTCGCTCCCGAGCCGGCGTACGACCCGGGCGACGTTGATTCCCCCTCCGCCTGCATCATGCTGCGCCGCCGTGCATCGCAGCTTGCGGATCGGCGCGATCTCTTCGACCGCTGTACAGATGTCGATGGCGGGATTGGGAGTGACCGTGACGATGGTCTCCATCCGGCTACTGTTTGGTAATGACTGCGTCATCATTCTTGTTGGCTTGCTCGCTCGGCGACGGCCGCACCTTCTTTGACTCTGTCGCTTGGATGGAGCACCACCCGATCCCCTTCCGAGAGACCGGATAGCAGCTCCGCAACCCGGCTGTTCCGATGACCGATATTGACCAGGGTGGTGCGCACACGGCCGTCCTTGACGGCAAACACGGCCCAGTCCTCTCCCTTTCGAAACAGCGCGCCCACCGGCACCCTCGCCACATTTTCTGCACTCCAAACCGTGACATGCACGATGACCCGGTAATCATGCCCGAGACGGGACCACGTTTCCGGCGGGTCGATAAGGTCGATTGTCGTGCGGACACGCTGCTCCTCGATGCCGAGCGCAGAGACCTTGAGGAAGCCCGCAGGATCGACGCGGGTCACGCGGCCCTGGATCGGCGGTCCGCCCCAGCCGTCGATCCGCACCAGCGAGCCGGGTTTGATCCGCACCGCATCGGTCGACAGAAGATCGGCGGCCACCTCGAGATCGCGCGGGTCGCCGATGTCGATGAGCGGCGAGCCGGCCTGCACGACGGCCTCGCTCTCCTGAATGAGCTTCAGGACGCGACCGGTCACCGGCGCACGAATCTGGACGCAGCATGCGAGGTCCGCCTGCGGCTCCGCGCCGCCGGTCGGATGGGTCAGCCGGGCCGCCGCGCTGGCGCGCTCGTAGCGGCGGACGTCGAGTTGCGCTTTCGCGCTCGCCAGCGCGGCTTCATTGGTCTCGACGTCGAATTTCGCCTTGTCCAAGGCCTTGAGCGAGATCGCGTCGGTGCGGGCGAGCGTCAGCGCCCGGTCCAACTCGGTGCGCGAAAACGCGAGCGCGGCGTCGATTCGGCGCACCTCGGCCTCCGCAAATCGCACCGCCGCTTCGGCGGCCGCGAGCGCCGCCTGCAGCTCCTCGTGGGTGCGGACGTCGTGGAAGCCCGGCGGGGTCGGCTGCATCACGGCTACCACCGTCTCGTCCGCAGTCACCAGATCCCCCACTTGGCGCGGCGTCCTCAGCACCTTGCCCGAGAGTGGCGCCGAGACCGTGTAGACGTGGCGCACGCGGGTCTTGGCCTCATCGTCGACCGTCACCTCCATGGGCCCTTTCGTCACGATTGCGAGATCGACCGCGATCGGCCGCGGCCACGCGAACCACGTGAGACCGGACGCGATCAGCCCCAGAACAATCGCTCCTGCCACTCGTTTCAGCCAAATCCTGCGCATGGTTCAGTCTCGGGTCTTGAGGACGCTCACAAGGTCGAGCCGGTTGACGCGCCGGCGCACCACTAGCGCGGAAAACACGGCCGCGATGATGACGACGGCGCTGGCGAGGACGTAGGTGGAGTGCTCGACGACTAGCCGCACGCGCATCAGCTCGCCGGCCAAATTGGTTTTCATGATCCAAGCCAGCCCATAGCCGATGGCCCATCCCGGCGGCTGCGCGAGCAAGGTGAGGAGCGTGAGCTCGAGCAGGAGAATGCGCAGCACCTCTCCCCGCGTGAAGCCGAGGACACGCAGGCTGGCCAGCTCGCGCGCCCGCTCCGACAGCGAAATTCGCGCGCTATTGTAGACGACCCCGAACGCAATGATGGCGGCGAGCCCGGTATAGATGCTGGCCATGGTGGTGACGAGCAACGCGATGCTCTCGCGAAAGTTTGCGAGCGAGACGCGTTGCAGAGCCATGCCGCTGACGGTCGGCATGCCCTTGATCACGTCGTAGAGACTATCCACCCGGCTTCGGTCGATCGCCAGGTGGACGCTGCTCACGGCCGGCGCCTCGCGCATCGGCCGCGCCAGAGCCTCGGCATCCATCATCGCTCTGATGCCGAAATAGTCTTCGACCCGTGCCGCAATGGGGAGGGCAACGGTCCTGCGCTGCCCTTCGAGTAGATCAACCTCGACGGAATCACCCAATCCGACGCCAAGGATTTGCGCCAGCATGTCCGAGATTGCCAATCCGCCTTCCGGCAGAACCACCGGGCGCAGATCAACGTCGATGATGCGGCTGAGATCGGCGTCACGCGGTCGGCCACTGATCATCACGCGGCGCTCGACATTTCCATTTCGAATCAGGACCGGAACTTCACGATAGGGCTCGACGGCAAGAACACCGGGCAATCGTGCCATTTGATGGACCACGTGCTGCGGGCGCTTCTCGATGAAGCTCACGGTGCCGTCCTGGCGGTCGGCCAAGAAGTAGGTGACGTCGATCAGGTTCTCCATGGTGCCGCTGACGAATAGCGACACAACGAGTATCGCGGTGGCAAGCGCCATGCCGAGCGTCGTGAGTGCCGCCCGGATCGGATGGCGCGTGATATTGCGCAGCAGCATCACGGCCGGCTGCGACAGAATTCTGTCCATGGCGAGCCACGTCGGCAGCACGCGGCGGAAGCTTGCAGGCGCAGGCGGCTGCATCGCCACCGCCGGGGCCAGCGTGACCACGCCCCGGAGAGCGCGGACGGCACCTACGATTGCGGCAACAAGGCTCAGCGCCGCTGCCGTGAGATAAACGTCGAGGCTCTTGCTGAAGATGAGGAAGGGGAATCGAAAAAAATCGCCGAACAACTGTGTGACATAGCTGCCGAGCCAGGTACCGGCGGCGCTACCGATGGCGATGCCGGTAACGGCGATGAGAATCACGAACTCGAGGTAATGAGCGGCGATGACGGTATTGCCGTAACCCAGCGCTTTCAAAAGCCCGATCTGCTCGCGTTCCAGCGCGACGAACCGAGTGAGCGTGAGATTGACCAGAAATGCCGCGACCAGCAGAAAGATCGGCGGCAGGGTGCGGCTCATATTGGCGAGCATGTCGAGTTCGTGGTCGAGCCACGCGTGCGACGTCTGGTCCTTGCGGCCATGCGCCGCCTGTCCGCCATAGCGGTCGAGCAGTGCATCCAGGCGCTTCCTCACCTCGCGTTCCGAAGCGTCGTGCTGTAGCTTGAGATTGACCGAGGAGAATGCGCCGTCGAGATTATAGGCGCTGGCGAGCGCTCTTTCGGACATCCAGATGACGCCGAAGCGACGGTCATCCGGCATGATATCGCCCGGGCCGATGGCATAGATGAACTCAGGCGACAGCACGATCCCGACGATCACAAGCTCGCGCTTGCGTCCATTCAGTATCGCGGAAAAGCGAGACCCCGGCGCGAATCGGTGGGCCTTGGCAAAGCTCTCGTTGACCGCGACCTCTTCGGTCCGTCCCGGCTCGGGCATGCGGCCAGTCCGGAGATAGAGCCGATTGAGCGTCGGCTCGCCGGTCTCGGGCAACGAGATGAACTGCCCGGTCGCCGGCTCGCGAAAATTCGGAATGTCGAGCAGCGCGAGCTTCGCGATGCGCGCATCGACCGCGGCAACACCGGGGATTTCCGCGATCCGGTCGACCAGCGTCTTCGGCGCGCGTCTCACCGCGGCAAAGACGTCGGCGAACTGGTAGCGTTCGTAATAGGCGGTGCGCGTATCATCGAGAGACCGATAGGAGCCGACGGCCAGCACCAGCGTGGCGACACCGCCGGCAATGACGAGCGCGATCGCGAGCGCCTGCGCCCACATCCGCTTCAGGTCGCGAAGCAATTTGATGTCGAGGGCACGCATGGATCACCAACTCAGCGCGGCGGCAGCTTGGCGGGCTTCGTTCTTGCGGACGCGCGAGACTTGACCGTCGGCGAAGAACATGACGCGGTCGGCGACCTCCTGGATGCTCGCGTTATGGGTAATGATGAGCGTCGTGGTGCCGAGCTGCGAATTGGCGTTGAGCAGCGCTTCGATCACACGAATTCCGGTCTTGGAATCAAGCGCCCCGGTCGGCTCGTCGCAAAGCAGGACCTCCGGGCGCTTGGCGATCGCGCGCGCGATCGCCACCCGCTGCTGCTCGCCGCCGGACAATTGCGACGGAAAATGGCTCGTCCGGTTCTCCAGGCCGACCAGCGCCAATGCCTCCTCGGGCCGCATGGGACGTTCCGCGATCTCGGTGACGAGGGCGACGTTCTCGCGGGCGGTCAGGCTGGGAACCAGATTGTAGAATTGAAAGACGAAGCCGACGTGCCGCCGCCGATAGGCGGTCAGACCGCGATCGTCCAACCCGGTCAGCTCGATATCTTTGAAGAAAAGATGTCCGCTCGTGGCGTGATCGAGCCCGCCCATGATGTTGAGCAGCGTCGACTTTCCGCTGCCTGACGGACCGAGCAGGACAACGACTTCTCCGGTCCAGATGTCGAGATCCAGTCCGCGCAACGCGCGCACTTCAACCTCCCCCGAGGTGTAGGTCTTGGTCAGACCTTGCGCGGTGAAGATCTTCTCATTCATCGCGGTTTTCGCTTTCGCAAATAAATGAGCCAGTAAGTGACGCCAACGAGCGCACCGCCGACCATGTTGCCGATCGTTACTGAAAACAGATTCTTGAGCGCGAAGGACGGACTCAAATAAATGAATATGGATTGGCTCTGACCGATTGACTCCCAAAAGGCGGTCGGCGCTCCAAATTTGGTGAGGAGCCCGAATGAAAGCAGATACATATTTGCAATCGAGTGCTCGAAGCCGGCAGCCACAAAGGCCGCAACGGGCGGGACAATCGCAAGAATCTTGTCCGTTGTCGTGCGCGCGCTGTAGCACAGCCACACCGCGAGACAGACCAGCACATTGCCCAGAATGCCGTGAACGAAGCCTTGCAGCAGGGAAAAAGAGCCTTTGGTCTGCGCTGTTGCAAGAGCGGCCGCGCCGACGGTCCCGCCACCGTGACTGTAGCCTTCAGCAAGGAAAACGAGTAGCGCCGTCCCGCCGGCCCCAACGAAATTTCCGACGTAGACCAGGCTCCAAGCGCGCAGCACCTCGGTCGCGCTGACCTTGCCGCCGGCGTAGGCCATCACCATCAAGTTATTGCCGGTGAACAGCTCGGCCCCGCCGACGATGACGAGGATCAGACCCAGCGAGAAAACGACGCCGGCCAGCAGGCGCACGACGCCGTAGGACAGGAAACCATCCGCGCCAGCAGCAACGATGGTCGAGAACAACGCTCCGAAGGCAATGAACGCGCCAGCCAGAACGGCCAGCGCCAAGAGGCTCATGGTATCGAGCAGCGTTTTTTCCATCCCGATACGCTCGGCTTTCTCCGCCATTTCCGGCGGCAGCAAGGCGTCGAGGGTATTGTGTGGGGCGGGTTCCAATTGAATCTCCGATATTGGCACTACTGCGCTTGGTCAGAAGACATCGATCTTACCATCGACGAAATGATCGATGAGGTCTGGAACGCGATTTATATTATCAGTTGCGATTTCGTCTATCTTGCATTCGAGCTCGGCGATCGGAAAACGATCTCGCGTCGCAATGCCGATTTGCAGGACGGCCGGCTCCGTCACGGGCTTTCCTATTTGACTCACCATCAGACATTGCGCCGAGGAGATTTCCGGGACTGTCGCGACCAGCGCCTTCGAAATCTCGAATGCGAGTACATTGTAGATCTTGCCGACGTGCGTTACGGGATTCTTACCCGCAGCGGCCTCCAAACTCATGGGGCGGCAGGGCGTGATCAGGCCGTTGACTCTGTTGCCGCGACCGACCTCGCCGTCATCCCCGGCCTCGGCCGATGTTCCGGTCACCGTGAGATAGACGGTTCCCGCCGACGGATGGTCGGCGGCGTTGATTACTATTTCACAGCTTGAAAAGCCATGCTGGACTGCGAGTTCCCGGGCCAGCTCTTCGATGCTGCGCTTTTCCGAGAGATAGTCATCGATGTGGCGGAGGTAACGTCCGATCATTGCGCAGGCGACAATGAGCTGGACCGTGTTACCCCGCCGAATGCCCATGACCTTGACGTCCTCTCCCCACGCCGGATTGACGCAGCTCCGATCTGTGGCGTTGATGCTGCGTTCAATGGCCAGAACGAGTCGCTCCAGCGGACTCAACGGTGCATGGCCGACACCAATCGACGTGTCGTTGGCAAGGGGGATGTCACCTCGCGCACGACGTGAGAAAAGATCCGTCAGATCCTGCGAGCCCGGCTGAATAAGCGTGTGCAGGCGCACCCCATGCTCCGGGTCCAACGCATGCAGGCTGGCGCGCAGCCAGGCGCGTGAGTTTTCAAGGGCGATGTCTTCGACCGCGACAGCCTCGCCGCCGACTTCCGTCACCGCGCGGCCAGCCAGATAGATATTGATCGGCGCCAGAACCATACCACCGCCGAAGGCAGGTTCCGCCCTGCCGCCGCACAATAACGCCTTATCGACATTGTGGTGGAGGATGTACCCAAATCTTCGGCGATACTCTCGACAAAGTGCCCGCGACAAGTTCTCTGCAAGCGCATCGCAAATCGTATCGGGGTGGCCGAGACCTTTCCGTTCAACGATTTCGACGCTGTTATCATCGATCGTCGGTGCTGTAATAAGGACCGATTTCATTGCGAGTATCCAACGATTGTCCTTGCTCGCGACAGCCCCTGCTTGCTCGCGCCGTGCAACCGCCGGCTGGACCGTTCAGACATCGAGCCTGTCCGAGCTAGAGTTGGCCGGAGCGGCTGATTGCCCGCGCGATGCGAAGCGTAAACCAGAGAGCCAGCCCATATCCTAACGCGGCCAGCAGCGGCATTTCTCCGAAAAGCCGCGGTCCCAAGCTGTGCTGCATGAGAAGCGACGCGGCGATGTACAGGCCGAGCGTCACCAACGCGAGGGCAACCCGGTTGCCGCTCCGGTCGATGTGTTGCTCGAGGCTCTTCAACCCCTCGTGCTTGAGCGTAAGACCCAGATGTCCCTCTTCGCGGACCGTCCGGTGGAGCCACGACGCCAATAGGACCGGCAGGTCCTGCGCCGTGACTGCCGCCTCGGTCTTCAAACGCGTTGTCGCCGCCGGAGCGAGGCTTTCGTGCATCACGTCCTTCAATACCTCGCCACCGCGTGCAACGAGCGTGTCGAGGACATTCATCTCCGGATCGAGCGTGCGAAGGGCGTTCTCGATCAAGAACGTCGCCCGCATCAGGACGAGAAGATTGTGCGGCACGCGCACGTTGGTGCGGTCTCCCAGGCGCATCACGCGCAAGAAGGCTTCCGCAAGCGACCACTCCTTGATCGGTAGCGCGGCGAAATCAGAAAGAATTGCCTCGATGGCGCGCACGAATTCCGCTCGGTCCATGTCGCCGCCGAGCACGCCCAAATCGATCGCCGTGTCGAGCACCCATGCGGCATCCTGCCGGACGAACGCCTGCACGAACACTGCGAGATTGCGGCGTGTCGGCCGATCCAGGAAACCTACCAGCCCGAAGTCGTGGAAGCACAAGCGGCCATCCTTCATGACGAACAGATTTCCGGGATGTGGATCCCCGTGAAATACGCCGACGACGAAGAACTGGTGCAGATACGCGTCGACGAAGAGCTGCGCCAACCGGGCGCTATCGCTTCGGGCGCGCGCGTCGTCGATGCTGCAGCCGCTGCTGCGCTCCTGCACGACGACGCTCTTTGCCGCCAGATCGTCGACGACACGCGGGATATTGATGTTTGGCCAATTCCTGAAGGCTTCGACAAACCGCTGAATGTTGCGGGCCTCTTGGCGAAAGTCCGCTTCCTTCCGCAAGTTCGTCCAGATTTCGTCGACGATGCGCACAGGCTGATGCCGTTGCAGGCGCGGCACCAACCTCGGGAGCAGCTGGGCGGCGACGCGCAGCGCCCTCATGTCGCGATCGATCTTTGCGCGGATGTCGGGCCGGCGGACCTTGACGATGACCGGTCGACCATCCTTCATCGTTGCCGCGTGGACTTGCGCGATGGAGGCCGCCGCCAGCGGCTCGACCTCGAAGTCGGCGAAAAGATCGTCGATCTTGCGTCCGAACGCGCGCTCGACCTCCGCGTGGGCCACTTGGCCGGGAAACGGGCCGACGTGATCCTGCAGGCCACGCAACGCCGTTACGTAGTCTTCGCCCAGCAAATCCCGCCGCAGACTCAGAGCCTGGCCGAATTTCACGAAGGTCGGACCAAGCCGTTCCAACGTTTGGCGCAGGCGCCCCGGCAGCCTGGGCTGGCGTGAGGATGCCCGCCAACGATCGCCAATGGCGACAATGGCGAGCTGGGCGGCGGCGCAGATGATGAGGATCAAGCGACCGAACAGCATCCGAGCTAGTCCCACGGCGTTCGGCGACGCGATCGTGCCAACCCGCGCACAGTCAGGCCCAACGGCTCGCAAGGTAGTTGTAGAGCGGGCCGAAGATGAGCGCGACGTACCAGCCATAACCGAAACTCTCGATCAAGCCGAGAACGAAGCTTCCCCAGGTCAATAATTTGAATCCCGGCAGGAACAAGGTCAGCACCGCGTGGTTGAGAACCGCCTGCGGGAAGACAAGATAGAACAAGACGCAGAGTGCATACGAAATGACGAAGAACGCTCCCAGGCTCAAGCCAAGCGGGATGACCGGTACCAAGGCAACTCGGTTAGTGATGCGTTCCATGAGCGTGCTCCTTCCCTTGCGAGGTGGTCTCTGCAGGCTTTGCAAATGCCGTCGGATTCGCCTCGAACTTTTCGCGGCAGCTCGCCGTCGGCTGTTTGCACCGTCATTCCGCAAACGGGATCGATGTCTTTCGCCGGCGGAACGAGGCGGGCCTGCGAATCGGATTCGGCTCGCCCCGAGGACGACTCGCCGTGGCCGTGGCCGTGACCCATGACGTGTGCGCCGCATCCGAAGCGCATCATCAGGAAGAACGCGCCCGCAAACAGCAGAAAGTAGATTAGGCTTTCCATGATCGCCTCCACAATGCTTAGTTATTGCATCGACCGCTTGCATCGCTCTCCCTTGCACCACCCCCGACTGCACGGCTCGTCGAGCAAGTCCGACGCTGCGCGCTCACGAGCGGCGGTGGTCGTACTTGAAGTCGAGGACGACCGGCCGCTGCGAACCAGGCCGCTGGATCGTCAATCTGATCGTGTAGAGGTCCGCGCCCGGCAGATTGAAGAAGTTGCCATAGGTCGTCGTCTTTGCGAGCTCCATCGGCTCGAGAGTCTTGGTCGTTCCCGACAGTCCGAGCCCGGAGACCTGCGCAGTCACCGTTGCGTCCGACACCCTTGCATTGGTCACCGCATCGAAGACCGCGGCGACGACGTGATAATCGTGGCGGTGCCTCGGCACCCCGCCATGCATCGGCTGCTCGGCGGAGTGGGGCGGCGGCCCCTTGACCATTGCCGCCGGAACCACGCCGAGATACACGGCGAGCCCGCCAGCCGTCTTGTAGTCCTCGGCCGCCGCCGGACTCGTCGACGCCGAAGCGATGCAAAGCATTGCCAGGCCGACGAGGAAAGCCCTCTTGCATCGACTTAGATTGCGCATGGCATGTTCTCCAATAGCTTTATTCGCCCGCGAGCCGCAGCGGGGGACGGAAGCCGCCCTCGAGCACGCGTAGCCGCATCTCCTCCCGTGCGATGTAGTCGCGCGTGATCGGCACCACGCCCTGCCGCTTGGCCATCTGGATCTGGAACACCATCATTCCCTGTTTGCGGAACGCCATTTCGGACGCCGCAAGGTAGAATTCCCACATGCGCACGAAGCGCTCGTCATAGAGCCGTTCCACCTCCTCGCGGTGGGCAAGGAAACGCTCGCGCCAAGCCTTGAGCGTCTCGGCATAGTGGAGCCGCAAAATTTCGATGTCGGTCACGAGCAAGCCAGCACGTTCGATCGCCGGCAACACCTCGGAAAGCGAAGGGATGTAGCCACCGGGGAAGATGTATTTGGCAATCCAGGGGTTGGTGATCCCTGGACGTTTGGAGCGGCCAATCGAATGCAAGACGAACACGCCATCGTCGGCGAGCAGTGCTGCGCATTTGCGGAAATAGGCATCGTAGAATCCAACCCCGACATGCTCGAACATGCCGACCGAGACGATCCGCTCGAAGCGACCGGTCACATCGCGATAGTCCTGGAGACGAAACTCCACGCGATCTGCGAGTTCTCTTTCCGCCGCACGGCCGCGTGCAAATGCACGCTGCTCCTCTGAAAGCGTGATGCCGGTTGCCTGCGCGCCGCTGGTTTCGGCGAGATAAAGCGCTAATCCGCCCCAGCCGGAGCCGATGTCGAGCACAGAGCTGCCATGCTCTATCAGCAGCTTCGCCGCAAGATGACGCTTCTTGGCAAGCTGAGCATCATCGAGGGTCTGGCCCGGCGTCTCGAAATACGCACAGCTATATTGGCGGTCAGCGTCGAGGAAGAGCGAGTAAAGACGTCCATCGAGATCGTAGTGGTGCGCCACATTCTTTCGCGCCCGGTTACGCCCGTTCGCTTCGTTCCACTCGTCGGCCACGAAGGATGGGCTCCGGCCGATCAACGCGGGGCGCCGCTTCCGCGACAAATGCGGCCGGTGAAACCCAAGCCGACCCCGACCTTGGCACGAAAAGTCGCGGATTCTTGCGAACCTTTTGACTCCATCGAGACTGCGAATCGAAGGCGACTGGCCGGACGCCGCCCGCGTGGACCATTACGTTCGGCATCTGGAATATCCACCGTCCGAATGGACCGCCTTTGCCCGCTTCCCGGTTTGGATGTGGCGGAACAATGAAGTGAAAGCTTTCGTGGACTGGCTTCGCCACCACAACGCCCCTCTGAAGGATGCTTCCCGCGTCGCATTTCATGGGCTCGATCTGTACAGCCTGTACGATTCGATACGCGCGGTCTTGAACTACCTCGACCAGATTGACCCAGCCACTGCCCGTGTCGCACGCGAAAGGTATGGCTGTCTGACGCCCTGGCAGTCCGACCCCGCCACCTACGGTCATGCCGCGCTCACGGGAGCCTATCCGACCTGTGAGTCGGACGTCGCCGTCGTATTGTCCGATCTTCTGCAAAAGCGCCGGAAATACGCCGAGCAAGACGGCGAGCGCTTCATGGACGCGATCCAGAATGCCAGGCTCATTGCGAATGCCGAGCGGTACTATCGGATCATGTATTACGGCTCGCGCGCGTCGTGGAATCTGCGCGACAGTCACATGTTCGAGACGCTCAAGACCCTGCTTGCCTTCTATGGTCCGAGAAGCAAGGCAATCGTTTGGGCGCATAATTCCCATATTGGCGATGCGTCAGCGACCGAGATGTTCTCCCGCGGCGAATACAATCTGGGCCATCTGTGCCGAAAGGAATTCGGCAAGCTCGCCTATGCGGTCGGGTTCGGCACCCACGGCGGGACCGTTGCCGCGGCATCCAACTGGGACGGCCCGCTAGAGATCAAGACCGTGTTGCCCGCGATTCCGCAAAGCTACGAAAAGACCTGTCATGAGACGAGCGTTCCCTCCTTCTTGCTGAATCTGCATCATCAGTCACTTGAAGGTGCCGAAGGTTTGCGTCAGCCGCGTCTCGAGCGTGCGATCGGGGTGATCTATCGGCCGGAGACAGAGCTCGCCAGTCATTACTTTCAGGCCGTGCTGCCGGACCAGTTCGATGAATACGTTTGGTTTGACGAGACCGACGCAATCTCGCCGTTCGAGACGAAAATGCTGAAAGAAATGCCCGATACTTATCCGTTTGGGCTGTGAGTTTCAGGCGTCCGAATCCCATGCATCCCCGAACCCATCTTGACGCTATGCTTGAAGCGCCGCCAGCTTATAGCGCTTGTTGCGAAGCAACCACCGACGGACGCGGCAGAGGAGGAGGGGGCGGTGAACGAGGATCCCTACACGGTCCTAGGCGTAAAGCGAGAGGCAACGCAGGACGAGATTCGCTCGGCCTATCGTCAACTCGCGAAGAAGCTGCATCCGGATCTCAATCCAGGCGACAAGCAAGCAGAGGAGAAGTTCAAGGAAGTCTCGGCAGCCTATGATCTGCTCGGCGATCCGGAAAAGCGGACCCGCTTCGACCAGGGTGAGATCGATGCGTCCGGGGCCGAGCGGCCGCGCGAGCGCTATTATCGTGACTTTCATGGGGCCGGCGCGGAGGAACATCCGTACAGCAGCAGCAGCGGCTTCGCGGATTTTATCGATGACGAGGACATCCTTGCGGATATTCTTGGACGTGGCGGCGGCCGAACGCGGCTGCGCATCCGCGGGCAGGACGCGCACTATCGTCTGCCGGTCGAATTCATGGAGGCGGTGAACGGCACGACCAAGCGAATCACCATGCCCGACGGTGCGACCCTCGATGTCGCCATTCCGGCAGGCAGCCGGGACAAGCAGATCCTTCGGTTGAAAGGAAAGGGTGGTCCGGGAATCGGGGGAGGTCCATCGGGCGACGCATTGGTGGAGATGGAGGTGCGGCCCCATAAGTTCTTTACCCGCAAGGACGACGACATCCACATTGAGCTGCCGGTCACTCTGCCGGAAGCGGTGCTCGGAGCGAAGCTCGATGTCCCCACGCCCTCGGGGTCCGTGCGGATGACCGTGCCGAAAGGGGCGAATACGGGCACCATGCTGAGGCTCAAAGGCAAAGGCGTGGCGCGCAGCGACGGTAGCCGCGGCGATGAGTATGTCACCCTCAAGATCGTGCTGCCGGAACAACCCGATCCGGAGATCGAGGAGTTTGCGCGGCGCTGGCAAGTGGGACAAAGCCAAAACCCGCGTCAACATCTGGAGGTTTGAATGATCTCCGTTCAAGAATTCCTGGCGCGGACCCGCCTGGAGCGGCGATCGCTGGAAGCCTGGATTGCTGCCGGATGGCTGATCCCGCCACAAACCGAGCCCGAGCTCACGTTTTCCGATGTCGACCTCGCGCGGGCCCAGCTGATTCGTGACCTGCGCGAGGACTTCGGGGTGAATGACGAAGGCGTCTCCGTGATCCTGCACCTGCTCGATCAGATGCATGGATTGCGCCGAAGCATGCAGGAGTTGCTGAACGAACTGCGCGCCGGTCGGTAGACATGTTGCGGGTTGCTTATGAGGAGGTAATTCATGCCGCCGAATGTTCGGGCTGCGATTGGCCGCCTAAGGCATTGCTGCGCCATGCTCAATAATCAGGCGGACGCGACGGGGGAAAGCAGGTAAATTGGGGCATTGGCCCAAACGTCGGCGGAGGATCGATTGCAGCTGCATGGTTTTTGCGTGGTGCTTCCCGCGATCTTCGTCGCATCGGCTGCGCTCGCGGCCGATGCGGATAGCGGCAAACGGCTAGCGACGATGCGCTGCATGCCTTGCCACGTCGTGTTGCCGACCGAGCCCAGGGAGGTGTCGCAGGCCCCGCCGTTCGAGGTCATTGCCAGGAAATTCGCGCTCACTCCGGAACTCCTGGCGTTTGCGATCCTTGATCCGCATCCGAGAATGAACGTGACGTTGACCCGCCGTGAGGCCGAGGACATCGCAGCCTATATCAACACCCTCGCAAAATAGTCGATGGCGGAGCTATTTTGGCCACCCCATGGTTGCAAGTCCGCGACGAATTGCGGGTGAGATGGCGCACCCGTGACGCAGTCGGGGCGCAGTCCTTTGCGCGCAGCGACAGTGCGCAGATTGCTAGCCAGAGATATCGCGTCTGACCAGCCAGACTTCTGCATCGCGCGGATCGGCCGCAATGTCGAATCCGAGCTCTCTGCACATTTTGAGCATCGTGACGTTTTCGCGCAGCACTTGTCCTTCGATGGTCTTCAGGCCCTCGGCGCGGGAATATTCGAGTATCATTTGCATCAGCAGCCAGCCGAGGCCTTTGCCTTTCACATCGGACCGGACGAGGACGGCGTATTCACCGGTGTCGTAGTTCGCATTCGCATGCAGCCGCACGACCCCGAGCATCTTGCCCGAGGCTTCCTCGATCGCGATGAACGCCATGGCGCGCGCGTAGTCGATCTGCGTGAACCGCGCGATGAAGGTGTGGCTGAAGTCCTTCACCGGGGCAAAGAAGCGCAGGCGCAAATCCTGGTCCGTCACCGCGGCAAAGAAGGGCCCATAGAGCGGCTCGTCTTCCGGCCGGACCGGCCTGACGAATATCTTTGTTCCGTCGCGCAGGGTGGAATGTCGCTCCCATTCCTTGGGATAGGGCCTGATGGCGAAGCGCGGATGACCACGCGCCCCGCGCCCGGCTCTGTCGACCGGCGCGACCGCCACCCGCGCGTCGACGGCGATCAGCCCGTCCTTGTCGGCGAGAATGGGATTGAGATCGAGCTCCCGTATCTCAGGCAGGTCGGCAGCCAATTGCGCGAGCTTTACCAGTACGAGCGCGATGGCGTTCTCGTCCGCGGCCGGCACGTCGCGATAGGCCTTGAGCACACGCGACACGCGGGTGCGTGCGATCAGCTCATGCGCCATCTTGAGGTCGAGCGGCGGCAGCGCCAGCGCCTTGTCGTTGATGACCTCGACGGCCGTGCCGCCGCGGCCGAACACGAGGACCGGCCCGAAGGTCGGATCATCCGCGATCCCCGCGATCAGCTCGCGTGCCTTCGGCCGCAGGATCATCGGATGGATGGTGACGCCGGTGATGCAGGCATCGGGCTTCTGCGCCCGGGCCCGACGCAAGATGTCGGAGGCCGCTTCGCGCACGGCGCTTTCACTCGTCAGATTCAGCCGCACGCCTCCGACCTCCGATTTGTGCACGATGTCGGGCGAGAGAATCTTGACAGCGACCGTCGAGCCGTCGGCGAGCAGGGGCGCCGCCGCCGCGGCAGCTTCGTCGGCGTCGCGTGCGAGCAAGGCTGGCGCGATCGGAATGGAATAGGCTGCAAGCAGGTGAGTGACCTCGATTGGATCGAGCCAGGTGCGGCCGTCGTGGACTGTGTCGTCGACGATGCGACGTGCGGCCGCGACGTCCGCCGTGAACTCTTCCGGCAGGCTCGGCGGGGTCGCCATCAAGGCCTCGATCGCCTCCCGGTAGCGCACGAGGTGCATGAACCCCCCAACTGCGTCGGCTTCGGTGGCATAACTGGGAATGCCGCCGGCTTCGAAGGCTTCGGAGGCAGGACTACTCCCTCCGACCCAAACGGCGAATACCGGCTTGGCTCGGACGATTGTGTTGCGATGCTTCTGCGCGACGGCGACAACCGATTTTGCCACGTCGGTAGCCGAGGCGAGCGCGGTCGGCACGTTCATGACCAGGATCGCGTCGTTGGCGGGATCGCCGAGCAGCGCGTCCAGTGCCGCGGCGTACCGGGATCCATCTGCATCGCCGGCGATATCGACCGGATTGGCGCGTGACCAGATTGGGGGCAACGCCGCATCGAGCCGCTTCACCGTCTCCGGCGAAAGGCCGGCGAGCGTGCCGCCGAGGTCCGTGAGCCGGTCCACCGCCAGCACGCCGATGCCGCCTCCGTTGGTGAGTATGGCCAACCGTTTGCCGGCGAAGGACCGGAGCCGTCCGAGGGTCTACTTGACAACGACAACGGGCTTTATGCGCGCGGCCGCGCGCGCGGCCGACATGAATTTGCGCGCATCCTTGATTGCTTCGACGTAAAGCAGGATCGCTCGGCTGCGTCCATCAAGCGCCAAGAAGTCGAGCAGGTCGCCGAGGTCGACGTCGAGTTGATCTCCGATCGAGACGATGGCTGAAAAACCGACGCCGCGCTGAGCCGCCCATTCCACCATTCCGGCCGCGATGGCGCCGGACTGAGAGACGAGCGCGAGGTCTCCCGCGCGCGCCATGCTCGAGGCGAAGGTGGCATTGAGCTTGGCTGGCGGAGCCATGACGCCGAGACAATTCGGTCCGACCAATCTCAGGCCCCCGGCACGCGCGGCTTTTTCGCAGGCCTCCGCAAGCGAGCCCGCCCCGTGACCCAGCCCCGCCGTAATCACGATTGCGGTCGCCGCGCCCGTTTCGGCGGCGAGCGCTACGACGGAAGGCACCAAATTCGGCGGGACCGTAACGACGACCACGTCGGGCGGTGATGCAAGATCAGTGAGGCTCTTGACCGCGCGAACCCCGTCGATCTCGGCGTGGCGAGGATTGACGAGATGAATTGGACCTTCAAAACCTCCAACCCGTAAATTGTTCAGCACGACGCGGCCCACCGAGCCGGCGCGCGGGCTCGCACCAACGACGGCAACCGATCGTGGCGAGAAGAGTTTGTCGAGACGATAGGTTGACATCGGTGGCTGAGCCTACTGTTCCGAAAAAGGCTTCGCGGTGGATCAATCGAATCTTTTCCAGAAAACGCGGGCCAAGAATTGACTTACCTCAAAATAGAGTCGCTGCAGCATTGCCAAGTCGCTTGCGGTGAGAATTGGGGGCAATTCATCCCACACGATTGCGCTCTTGCCGAAATCACTCCTAGCCGATCCTGACCACGATATTGCCCATCGCCGTGCCGGCCTCGACCGCCTCGTGCGCGGCGACAATGTCGTTAAGGTCGAAGGTCTGCGCCACATTGTGGATGAGCTCGCCGCGCTCGAGCATGCGGGTGATGTCGGCGTCGGCGCGCTCGCGCTGCTCGCGCGGCATCAGGTAGACCAGGAAGAATCGCAACGCGATGTTGTTCTGCAGCAGGAACTGGAACGGGATCGTCGCTTCGGGCGCGCCGCTGCCATAGATAGCGACCGTCCCGCTCGGAGCGAGCACGCCGGGCAGCAGCCGCGCGTTGGCCGCGAGATCCATCTCGATCACCGCGTCCACGCCGCGGTTGCCGGTGATCGCCATCACCCGCTCGCCGACATTCTCACGCTTGTAGTCGATGGTGTGGTCGGCGCCGGCCTGGCGGGCGATCTCGGCCTTGGCGGGCGAGCTCACGGTGGTTATGACGGTCGCCTGGCGGTTCTTGGCGAACTGGATGGCGTAATGGCCGACCGCGCCGGCGCCCGCCGCAACCAGGATGGTCGTGCCGTCCCGAGCGCCCGCGAGCTCGACGGCCTGGTAGCCGGTGAAGGCGGGAATGCCCAGACAAGCGCCGGCCTCCAGGCTGATATTGGCGGGCAGCGGCACGGCTTGCTCTGCCGGCAGCACGATCGATTCGGCGGCGGTGCCGAACGGACGCTGCCACTGCCCGTTCCAGACCCAGACCCGCTCGCCCACCCGTGACGGCGGCACGCCTTCGCCCACGCGCTCGATCTCGCCGGCGCCGTCGCTGTGCGGAATGACGCGCGGGAACGCGATCTTGCGGGTCGTCCCGGCGCGGCCCTTGACGTCGGATGGATTGACCCCGGAGGTGAGAAGCTTGACGCGCACCTCGCCGCGCCCCGGCTGCGGGGTCTCCACGTCGGCGACGCGCAGCACGTCGCGGGCGGGACCGTTTTTCTCGTAATAGGCGGCACGCATGGCGATCTCCCTTCGGCTTCGAACTGTCACGCTTTGCGCCCGATCTGTCCAGGCGACACCTCGAACACTTCCGCCCGCGCTGCGATCTCCGCGAATTGGGCGGCGTCGGCGCCGGTCATCCAGACCTGCGCGCCGAGCTGCTCGAGCTCGGCATAAAGCGCCCCCCGCCGCAGCGGATCGAGATGGGCGACGACCTCGTCGAGCAGGAGCAGCGGCGCGAAGCCGGACATCTCGGTGAGCAGCCCGGCATGCGCGAGCACGAGGCCGATCAGCAGCGCCTTCTGCTCGCCGGTCGAGGCATCGGCGGCGGGGATGCCCTTGGCGGCGTGCACGACGGCGAGATCGGTCAGATGCGGCCCGTCGAGGGTGCGGCCGGCGGCGGCGTCGCGGGCGCGGTTGTCCCTGAGCACCGCGCGATAGCGGTCCTCGATCTCGACCGCGGGATGGTGCGCCATGAGCTTCTCCATCCAGCCGTCGAGCGCGATCTCGGCCGCCGGGAACGGCGAGGCGGGGTCGTTGCGGGCGGCGAGCGTGGCCTGCAGGCGGCCGACCGTTTCCACCCGCAGCGCGGTAACCGCCACCGCCAGCTCGGCGGTCTCGTGCTCGACCGCGTCGAGCCAGTGCGGATCGGGACGCCCAGACGACGCGCAGGTGATCGGCGAAGGCGGCGGCGGATGCCACCGGCTCGCGGTCGATGCGGCATTTGCGCGAATGCGTGATGTCCTCGCCGATCGGCGGCTCGATGCCGGTGCCCAAGCTCGCCAAGCCGAGCGCGCCCTCGACGTCCGCCGAGACCGCCCAGGAACCGTCGCCCTCCGAGAAGGCGACATCCTCGAGGGTCGCGCGCCGCAGCCCGCGTCCGGGCGCCAGAAACGAGAGCGCCTCGATCAGATTGGTCTTGCCGGCGCCGTTCGGCCCGACCAGCACCACCGGTCCTGCCCCGACGTCGATCTGTCCCGCGTGATAGCTGCGGAAATTGGTCAGGATCAGGCGGCGGATTCGAGCGGCGGGCATGGTCGATTGTTCAATGCGGCTGGCTGCGGACCTCGGAGAGCAACGAAATTCGCCCATTTCACGGTCAGTCACGGGGGAACCAAGGATGGCAGTCAGGGCTTAACGCAACATGGGAGCGGAAGCGAACACAAGGATGCGTCCGTGACGGCGCCGCGCAGCAGGTCATGGAAAATCGCCAGAACGAGAAGCAACCAGAGGCTCGGGACGCCATCACCCGCCACCTGATCGAGGCGATCGAGCAGGTGCGGTTGGACATGGCCAGGGTCGAATTGTGGGCCTATGCGGTGAGCGGCTTCTCGCGCCCGGTTCCCGGTTACGAGTCCGGAAAAATGACCGTCTGGCTTCCGCACGAGCAGGCGAAGACGCTCGACGGTGACAGTAACCAGTAATCAAAAAATCCTGCGTCGGGTGCTCTGAAGACTGATCACTGACGTCTGACTCCTGTCATACCCGCATCGGCATCAGCACGTAGAGCGCGCCCTTGGCGTCTCGGTCCTGGATCAAGGTCGGGGAACCGGGGTCGGCGAGCTTGAGCACCGCCGCCTCGCCCTCGATCTGGGCCGCGATGTCGAGCAGGTAGCGGGAATTGAAGCCGATATCGAGCGGCTCGGAACCGTATTCGACCTCGATCTCCTCGGTCGCGCTGCCGGAATCCGGGTTGGTGACCGACAGCATCAGCTTGCCGTTGCTCAGCGACAGCTTGACGGCGCGGCCGCGCTCGCTCGAGACCGTGGACACGCGGTCGACCGCCTGCTCAAACTCCTTCTTGTCCACCGTCAATTCCTTGTCGTTGCCGAGCGGAATGACGCGCGCGTAATCGGGAAAGGTGCCGTCGATCAGCTTCGAGGTGAGCACCGCGTCGCCGATCGTGAAGCGGACCTTACCCTGCGACAGCTCGACATTGACCTCGGCCGCGTTGTTCTCGATCAGGCGCTGCACTTCGCCGACGGTCTTGCGCGGAACGATGACGCCCGGCATGCCGGTCGCGCCCGCGGGCAGCGGCAGCTCGACCTGCGCCAGACGGTGGCCGTCGGTCGCCACCGCGCGCAACGTCGCCGCTTTGGCGGTGCCGGCGGTATGGAGATAGATGCCGTTGAGGTAGTAGCGGGTCTCCTCGGTCGAGATCGCGAACTGAGTCTTGTCGATCAGGCGCTTGAGATCGCCGGCGGCGAGCTTGAAGGTGTTGACCATATCGCCGGCGGCGAGATCGGGGAAGTCGCTCTCCGGCAGCGTCTGCAACGTAAAACGCGAGCGGCCGGCGCGGATCGCCAATACGGCGCGGTCGCCGGAGGCCTCGAGCACGATCTGCGCGCCCTCGGGGAGCTTGCGCACGATCTCGTAGAACATGTGCGCCGGCACCGTGGTCGAGCCGCCCGGCCCGACCTCGGCGGCGATCGTCTCGGTGATCTCGAGATCGAGGTCGGTTGCCTTGAAGCTGAGCTTGGAGCGCTCCGCCTTGATCAGCACGTTGGCGAGAATCGGGATCGTGTTGCGCCGTTCGACCACGCGGTGGACGTGGCCCAGCGACTTGAGGAGCTCTGCGCGCTCGACGGTGACTTTCATGTGTGGGCCCGCCCGATCGCGTGGACTGAGTTGGGGGGACAAGAAAGTGGCGTGTGGGAGCGGTTTTCGCAAGTGTCAGCGGGCGCCCAAAGCCTTTTATCCAACGCCAATCAACCCCGTCGCGCGGCGGCGAATCGGCGCGCCCTCGGGCCGGGCGGGCATCCGGCCTGCAAGCGCGCTAACGGAACTCGGGATCAGTCCTGCAATTGGCGCTTGAGCAGCTCGATCTCCTCGGCGAGGGCGGTGTCGGTGCTGACCAGGTTCTCGATCTTGCGCACCGCATGCAGCACGGTCGTATGGTCGCGGCCGCCGAAGCGTCTGCCGATCTCCGGCAGCGAGCGCAAGGTCAGCGTCTTGGCCAGATACATCGCCACCTGGCGCGGACGCACGACGTTGGCGGTGCGCCGCGACGACAACAGGTCGGCGCGACTTACGTTGTATTGCCGAGCCACCACCCGTTGAATGTCCTCGATCTTGACGCGCTTGGGCTCCTGCGGGCGGATCAGATCGCGCACCTCGCGCTCGGCCATTTCGAGCGTGATCGGCTGGCTGGTCAGCTTGCTATGGGCGAGCAGGCGGTTGAGCGCGCCTTCGAGGTCGCGTCCGTTGTGGGTCACGGTCTTGGCGATGAAGATCAGCACCTGGGGCGGAACGTCGAAGCCGGGATGATGCTGCTTCGCCGCCGCGGCCCGATATTTGAGGATTTCGAGCCGCAGCTCTTCGCCGAGCGATCCCATTTCGACCACCAGCCCGCCGGCGAGCCGCGAGCGCACGCGCTCGTCCAGACTCTCGAGGTCGGACGGCGGGCGGTCGGCGGCGATGACGACCTGCCGGCCGGCGTCGATGAGGGCGTTGAGCGTGTGGCAGAACTCGGCCTGGGTCGACTTGCCCTGCAGGAACTGCAGGTCGTCGATCACCAGCACGTCGATAGCGCGCAGCGCCTCCTTGAATGCAATCGCATTCTGGGTCCGCAGCGCGGCCACGAAGCCGTACATGAATTTCTCGGCGGTGAGGTAGAGCACCTTGCGCTCGGCGCTCGAATTGCCGGCCCAGGCGACCGACTGCAGCAGATGCGTCTTGCCGAGACCGACGCCGGCGTGAATGTAGAGCGGGTTGAACATGACCGCGTCGCCGCGCCGGCCTTGCGCCACCTGCTTGGCGGCAGCGTGGGCGAGGGTGTTGGAACGGCCGACGACGAAGGTCTCGAAGCACAGGCGCGGATCCAGCGGGGAGCCGCCGAGCGCCTCGTGCACGGCGGAGACCGGAGGCATCATGCTGCGCGGCTCGGCGCCATTGCTCCTGTGCTCGCGGAGCTCGCGCGGCGCCACCGGCGCTTCCGCCGGCTTCGCCTTGGGCGGAAGGGTCCGAATGACGGCGGAGCGCACCGTGAGCTCGATGCGCAGGATGCTCGGTTGCTCGGCCTGCCAGCAGGCGAGCACCTTTTCGGCATAGTGGGACTGGATCCAGCTTTTGAGGAAGCGCGTCGGCACCGAGAGCTTGACGGTATCCTCCTCGATGGCTTCGAGCTCCATGCGGGCGAACCAGCTGGAATACACGTCGTCTCCCACTTCGGCGCGCAGGCGATCCTTCACCCGCACCCAGCGCTCCTGATCCGTGCTCGTCATTTGGCCGTTCTCTTTTTGTCGACAGGCGGATTTTGTGGAACGCTGCACAAACGCGGGTACTTTCAGGACGCCCAACCGGGGCGGAGTCACTTGAACGCGGGGAACGAAACGGGGTGGGGACTGAGCTGCCGAGGATGAAAGGGGCGTGCGGGCAGCGGATTGGCACGGACCTCTGGGGGACTCGCGTTCACCCGCCTTCGCTTGAGCTTCGGCGGGTGGGCTCGCAAGCCCGCCATAGCCTTGGCGGCGGCGGGCAGCGCCGGGGCGGCGCGGGTCCTTGCGCTGGGACGACCAATAGGGATGATGCAAGGTCGCCCAGCCGGCGCCTGGTCGCGCTGGCCATCGGCACAAAGATTGGCTTCGTTTCTGTCATAGTGCCCCCCTGTCCATCGCCGCCGCTCTTGACGAGGGCCATGCACACATTCCGACTTGCCGAAGTATTGTTGGTTGGCTTCGTGTCGCCGTTTACTAGAACGCCAGCGCCACGAAGCTTAGACTTATGTCCGGACGCACCGAACCTTGAGACAACCGAAGTCGAAAAGGGGACCAATGAGGCATAAATCTCCCCTCCTCACCTTCGATGAGGCTCGAATACGGACCATTTACTGAAAACCGCCGGTGGCCCCGCGGCACGTTCAAAATAGCACGGCGGAGCACTCAGGCAACGGCTCGCAAGCGCAAACACCGCGTGATTCGCGGCTCAATGCGTTCCCCGCGGTCCTGCAAGGACCCGAAAGACTCGCTATAAGCGTTTGAACAAGCTTTCTTATTCCAATGTCTGCAATTGTATTTCCGAGCCGATGTCGCAAAAGCAATTTGGCGCTCGGCGCGACCGCGCCAATTCACAAGAAATGCCCGAAATCTAAGCCCTCGATGATGCTTTCCTATTAAACTGTTCTGCAAACAGTCATATTTCTGTGAGAAAACGCAGGGTAACCCCCGTGCATGACACACCTTCGGCACCGCCGATGTGGCCTTTAGGCAATACTAAAAATGCACATGGAGCGATATAGGTGCGACCCGTGACAGTTTTGCAACAGGCCTAGTGATCAACCGAATTGCCGGTTGCGGCCGATCTAACCCGGGCTTTGCGGTCGGATCAAATGGCAAAAGCCCGGCCCGCGGGGGAACGGCGGTCAGCTTGGAGGAGCTTCGCTAGGTGGCGAGCTTGGCGACCTGGTGGCTGAGCCGGGACACCTTGCGGCTCGCCGCATTGCGGTGGACCACGCCCTTCTGCGCCGCGCGCATGATCACCGGCTCGGCTTGCTTCAGTGCATCCAGCGCCTTGCTGCGGTCGCCGGCGGCGATCGCCTCCTCGACCTTGCGCACGGAGCCGCGCAGCTGGGAGCGACGCCCCTTGTTGACCTCGGTGCGCCGCGCGATCTTGCGCGTAGCCTTCTGGGCGGAAGTGGTATTGGCCATGGCTGTTCTCATTCTGCGGGCCGCCGTCGGCCCGCGCGTCTCGTCCGGCTCGATATCCTAAAACGCGAGCGGCGGCGAGAGCCTCGCCGCCAACGCGCGCCGCTTATAGTCGGGCCCACCGAGAGCGTCAACCGGCCTCCACCGCGCGGTTGCACACGATCTGTCCGGTCCAGGGAGCAGATGATCTGTCCGGTTTTGGTCCCGGACGGCTCACGCCACGCGCTTGGCGCGGACGCCGTCGTAGCCCGCCACCACCGATGCCCGGTCGGCGGCCGCGAATGGGCTCAGCGGCGGCTGCACCCGCGCCCAGGCCGGGTCGCCGTGGATATGCGCCAGCAGCGCCTTCACGCCCGCGACCAGCTGCTTGCCGTCGAACAGCTTGCGGATCGTCACCGCGGCATCGAGCGCGCCGGCATCGCCGTTGCGCCAGACACGCGTGCAGAGATCGGCGTTGAGGTTCGCGGTCGCCGAGATGCAGCCGGCGAACGCACCCGCGCGCGCCTCCAGCAGCACGGCTTCGGTCGAGGGAAAGACCTTGAATCGCGGCGAGATGGCCGCTGCTTCCCGCGCATAGGCCATGTCGCCCGAGGAATCCTTCAGCCCGACGATCCGGCCGCCGTGGGCATCGAGCAGGCGCTTGACCAGCTTGACGTGCCACGGCAGGCCGGACTGGGCCGGAAAGTGATAGAGGTAGATCGGGATCGGCTTTGCCGCCGTCACCTTGACGATGGTGTCGACATAAGCGACCAGCCCGTCGTCCGGCACGCCCTTGTAATAGAACGGCGGCAGGACGAGCGCGCCGGCGAAGCCGAGCTCGGCCGCGTGCCTGGTCAGGGCGACGGCGTCGGCCACCGACGCGGCGCCGGTGCCGACCATCAGACGGTCGAGCGGCAAGCCCGCGTCGCGATAGTCCGTCATCACGCGCTTGCGCTGCGCGAGCGAGAACGAGGTCGCCTCGCCGGTGGTGCCGAGCACGTTCAATCCGTCGCAGCCATTGGCGAGCAGGAAGCTCGCGAGCGCGGTCGAGCGCGCGCTATCGGGCTCGCCGGTTTCGTCGACGGCGGTTGCGATCGCGGCGATGACGCCTTGGAGTTTGCTGTTGGTCATGTGGTTTCCTCCAACGGGGCGAATGGCGCGTAGCGAATGGCGAGTGGCGGCAAGTGGCCTTCCATTCGCTACTCGCTATTCTGTCATCCGTCATCCGCTGACGTTGAACGCCGCGAGCGCGGCCATGTTGACGAGCTGGGCGTCGTTGGCCGACAGCGGCACGATCTGCACCGGGCGGTCGAGCCCGACCAGGATCGGACCGATCACGGTCGCGCCGGCCAATTCCTGCAGCAGCTTGGTCGAGATCGATGCGGAATGGAACGCCGGCATGATCAGCACATTGGCCGGCCCGGACAGCCGGCAGAACGGATAGGCCTCGCGCAGCTCCATATTGAGCGCGACGTCGGCCGCCATGTCGCCGTCGTATTCGAAATCGACGCGCCGCTGGTCGAGGATGCGCACCGCTTCCTGCACATGCGCCGAGCGCTCGCCTGGCGGATGGCCGAAGGTCGAGAAGGCCAAAAGTGCAAGTCGCGGCTCGTAACCGAGCCGGCGCGCGACACCGGCGGCTTCCACCGCGATGTCGGCGAGGATCTCGGCGTTCGGCATCTCGGTGACCGCGGTGTCGGCCACCAGCACGGTGCGTCCGCGCGCCAGCACCAGCGAGACGCCCATCACCCGATGGCCGGGCTTGGGATCGACGCAGCGCAGGATGTCCGCGAGCGCGACCGAGAAGTTGCGGGTGACGCCGGTCACCATGGCGTCGGCGTCGCCGAGCGCGACCATGCAGGAGGCGAAATGGTTGCGGTCCTGGTTGACCAGCCGTTGGCAGTCGCGCTGCAGGAAGCCGTGGCGCTGCAGCCGCTCGTAGAGATAGGCCGCATAGGCGGCGTTGCGATGCGACAGGCGCGCATTGATGATCTCGATGCCGCCGCCGAGCTCGATGCCGAGAGCGCGCGCGCTTTCGCGCACCTGATCCTCGCGGCCGACCAGCAGCGCCGTGCCCAGGCCCTGGTTGACGAAGCTCGCGGCGGCGCGGATCACCTGCTCCTCCTCGCCCTCGGCGAAGACGACGCGCTGCGGCCGCCGCCGCAGCCGCTCGTAGACGCGCTGCAGGATGCCGGCGACCGGGTCGCGGCGCGAGCGCAGCTGCGCCCGGTAGGCGTCCATGTCGACGATCGGGCGGCGTGCGACGCCGGTCTCCATCGCCGCCTTGGCGATTGCCGGCGGAATCGAGGAGATCAGCCGCGGGTCGAACGGCACCGGGATGATGTAGTCGGGCCCGTATTTCGGCCGCATGCCGTAGGCCGCCGCCACCTCGTCGGGCACGTCCTCGCGCGCCAGCTCGGCGAGCGCGCGCGCCGCCGCGATCTTCATCTCCATGTTGATCGCGGTCGCCCGCACATCGAGCGCGCCGCGGAAGATGTAGGGAAAGCCGAGCACGTTGTTGATCTGGTTCGGGTAGTCGGAGCGGCCCGTCGCCATGATCGCGTCGTTGCGCACTTCGGCGACCTCTTCGGCGGTGATCTCCGGATCGGGGTTGGCCATGGCGAAGATGATCGGCTTTGCCGCCATCGACTTGACCATCTCCTTGGTCACCGCGCCTTTGACCGACAGGCCGAACAGCACGTCGGCGCCGGCGAGCGCCTCGGCCAGCGTGCGCGCGCTGGTCTTCGCCGCGTGCGCCGACTTCCACTGGTTCATGCCCTCGGTGCGGCCCTGGTAGATCACGCCCTTGGTGTCGCACAGAATGACGTTGTCGGGGGTGAAGCCGATCGCCTTGAGCAATTCGAGGCAGGCAATGCCGGCGGAGCCGGCGCCGTTGCAAACGAGCTTGGTCGATTTGATGTCGCGGCCGGTGAGGTCGAGCGCATTGATCAGGCCGGCCGCCGCGATGATCGCGGTGCCGTGCTGATCGTCATGGAATACCGGGATGTCGAGCAGCTCGCGCAGCCTCTGCTCGATGATGAAGCATT